>Ga0316204_10002225_pt1 | contig 45364 bp, 41 predicted proteins | sample 6monrhotite_MG_2_FD_205661 | JGI IMG/M metagenome (GOLD analysis project Ga0316204, IMG submission 205661) | Microbial mat bacterial communities from mineral coupon in-situ incubated in ocean water Damariscotta River, Maine, United States -... | ecosystem: Environmental > Aquatic > Marine >... | reverse complement strand
TTAGTTTTGACATGAAAGGTAAATGTACATCTGTCTAAAATAGTATATTTATGTTACTCCTTAAAAAATCCATCCTTTGGGGTGTCATTGACATAAAAATATTCAAATGAAAATACTTTTTAAAACGCTCAAAGGACTAGTCCTTATAGTTTCAGCTGTTGCCGTTGTTTATTTTTTTGGTCCCCAAGTGGAAAAACCAAATTTGGATAAAACACTTCCTGTTGTAAGTTCGGATTTAGTTCAGTTGGAAAAATGGATCAATTTAAAAGAAGAGGCAATTGCTAACATAAAACCTGAAAACGATGCACAAATTATTTGGTCTGATAGCATCCCATCAAAAACGGAATATAGCATAGTTTACCTTCACGGATGGTCTGCAAGCAGGATGGAAGGAAACCCGTTGCACATTGAAACCGCTAAGCGGTATGGCTGTAATTTATATTTACCTCGTTTGGCAGGGCACGGATTAAATGAAGAGGAGCCAATGCTCAATTTAACAGCCAATGAAGTATTGGATTCAGCAAAAGAAGCTATTGCTGTAGCAAAGCAATTAGGAAACAAGGTGATTATAATGGCCACTTCAACTGGAGGTACTCTGGCGTTGCATCTTGCCGGAGGTGATGCAGATATTGCTGGAATTCTTTTGTACTCGCCAAATATTGAGATTTACGATAAAAATGCAAAGCTATTAGGCGGCCCATGGGGAGTACATTTGGCCAAAGCGGTTAAAAAGAGTGACTACCATGAATTTGAAGCTAGCGATACGAAGAAAAAATACTGGACAAGCAAATATAGGGTAGAGGCCCTTACACACTTGCAAGCCTTAGTGGACAATACTATGGTCCCAGAGACTTTTAAAAAAGTGACACAACCGGTCTTTCTGGGATATTTTTATAAAAATGATTCTATACAGGACAATGTAGTATCTGTACCTGCCATGTTAAAAATGTATGGGGGACTTGGAACAGCAACCAATTTAAAAAGAAAGATTGCTTTTTCAAATGTTGGAGATCATGTAATGACCTCTTCTATAACCTCTAAAGATTTGGCTTCGGTTAAAATAGAAACAGAAAAGTTTTTTGAAGAAGTACTGGAAATCCAATAAAATTGTTAAAATTTGAATAGATTTTTGTCAAACTAGACGACTGGTCATATATTTGACTCCTCAATGGAAATTAAAACAGTAAAAGGCGAACAGAAGAGTGATGCACTCCTTGAAAAAGGGATGGAAATCCTCTGGTCAAAAGGGTACAATGCTACCAGTGTAAACGATATTGTTCAGGCAGCCGGAGTTCCTAAGGGTTCTTTTTACTTCTATTTTAAAAGTAAAGAGGATTTTACAGTTAAAGCCATTGGTAAATATTTTGACACTATGTTTCCTCCAGCATTGGAGATTCTTAAGAACAAGGCAGTTTCCCCTAAACAACGAATTTTAAACTTCTATGAGCATCGCGCTAAAGTGTTGAAGGAGGAGTTTGACTGTAAAATGGGATGCTTGGGATGTAATATGGTGAACGAAATGGCAGAACACAACGAAGAAATTCGTTTGGCTGTGCAGGTGAAGACTGAACTTGTGAACTCCTATATAACAGCAGTCGTTATTGAGGGACAAGAAAATGGTGAAATTGATTCTGAGATTGAAGCAACTAATTTAGTTGCCTTTATGGAAGATGCAGGAAGAGGGGCCATGATATCCATGAAAGAACTCGATAGTTCGTATCCTATTGATAATTTCATGAAAATGATACGAACACTTATACTTAAGTAATTTTTTTTGAAATAATTAATAGATGACCAGTCATCTATTAATTATAGGCATTTAAACAAAAATATGGTATCGTTTACTATATTTTAAAGTTGACCAGCCAACTATTAACTAAAAAATGAAAAATAATTGTCCAATTTAAAACAACGTAAATCGTCTAAAACAAAACATCTTAATAAACCTTAAATAATGAACGCAATCCAAAAAACTAAAAATGCGACCAATGCATTTGCTAAGAACTGGGCCAATTTTGTAATTAAATTCAAATGGCCCGTACTGCTATTGACCATTTTATTGGCCATGGGACTTGGATCTCAAGGAAAAATGGAATTTGATGGTGACTACCATGTTTTTTTTAGTGAGTCTAATCCAGAACTGGAAGCATTTGATGCACTTCAAGAAAAATACACAAAAGATGATAACATAATTGTTGTCCTGGCACCTAAAAACGGTAATATTTTTACCAGAGACAACCTCATTGCCATAGAGGAATTAACCGCAGAAGCTTGGAACACTCCTTACTCTTCTAGAGTAGATGCGGTGACGAACTTTCAGCATACAAGTGCAAAAGGGGATGACCTTTATGTAGATGATCTTTCCTATGACTCAGCGAACAAAACTGATGCTGAAATTCTTGAGATTAGGGAAAAGGCACTTAAAGAACCCTTATTGGTTCATAGAATTATCAATGTAGAAGGAAGTGTTACCGCTATTAATGTAACGGTTCGCCTTCCGGGAGAAAATAGTGCTGCCGAAATTCCAGAAGTAACTATTGCTACTAGAGAGATGATTTCCAAGTTTCAAGAAAAGCATCCAGAATTCGATGTGTATACCACTGGGTTGGTTCCGTTGAACACTGCATTTTTTGAATCCTCCCAAAAAGATTTAATGCTTACCATGTTAATGTTGCTGATTGTTGTTGTTGTCACATTGGTGTTGACCAGAAATATTTTCGCTACGCTAGCAACATTGTTTGTTGTCCTATTTTCTATTATTAGTGCTGTTGGCTTTATTGGTTTAAATGGTATTAAGTTGACACCTCCCTCGGCTGTTTTTCCAACAATGATATTGACTTTGGCGGTTGCAGACAGTATTCACATCCTAATTACATACTTACAAAAAGTTCGTAAGGAAGGATTGGAAAAGAAAGAAGCTTTGGTTGAATCCATGCGATTGAACTTTATGCCGGTATTCATTACCAGTTTAACCACCGTTATTGGGTTTCTAACCTTAAACTATGGAGATGTACCTCCATTTTGGGATCTAGGAAATATAGTTGCTTTTGGTATGTGTATGGCCTTTTTGTTTTCAACTACCACTTTGCCTGCATTGATGGCTATTTTTCCAATCTGGAAATCTAAAAAGGTAAAGGAGCAAAAAGAGGCTAAAATAGGTTGGTACACTAACTTGGGGATGTTCGTGGTTAGACAACCCGTTAAGCTAACGGTGATTTCCATAGTGGTTATTGGATTGCTTACTTTTTTGGCGAGGAAAAATGTGTTCAACGATGAGTTTGTAGAATACTTTGATACCACTGTTCAATTTAGACAAGACAGTGACTTTATTAACGAGAACCTAACGGGGTTCTACAATGTAGAATTCTCTGTGGGTAGTGGAGAAAGTGGAGGAATCAACAATCCTCAATATCTGCAAAAACTTAATGAATTTGAAGATTGGTTGGAAGACCAACCAGAGGTAGTTCATGTAAATGCATTTAGTGAAGTTGCTAGGAGAGTAAATCGCTCAATGCATGGAGACGATCAATCTTTTTACAAAGTCCCTGAGAATAGGGAAGAAGCTGCACAATATCTTTTGCTTTATGAGCTTTCGCTTCCTTTTGGTCTGGATCTGAACAATCAAATCAATGTAGATAAATCGGAATCTAGAGTTACTGTTACCCTTCAGAACAATTCAAGTGTAGAAATGATTGCTTTTGCGGAGAGATCAGAAAATTGGTTGAAGGATAACACGCCTGAATCCATGCACGCGCTTGCTGTAAGTCCAACGCTAATGTTTTCCAAACTAGGTTTCCGTCAGGCGGATAGTATGTTTAAAGGAAACATTATTGCGCTCATTCTTATTTCCCTGGTATTGATGATTGCCTTAAGGAATTTTAAACTTGGGTTATTAAGTATTATACCCAATGTTGCTCCGGTGTTGGTAGGTTTTGGATTATGGTACCTGCTCAAAGGAACCATCAATACGGGAATGGTGATTGTTTTTGGTATGACTTTGGGAATTATTGTGGATGATACGGTCCATTTTATGAGTAAATTTTTACGTGCTCGTAGGGAGCTTGGCTATGATGCTAAAGCCGCGATCATTTATGCTTTTGAAACTGTAGGTAAAGCTTTGGTAACAACTACCGTGGTGCTATTGGCAGGTTTTATAGTGTTGTCAACATCCTCTTTTGCATTAAACAGTTATATGGCTAGAATTACGGTAATCATCATTATAGCTGCATTGATTATCGATTTTATTCTCTTGCCTTCTTTATTGATTTTGGCCAGTAAAGAAAAAGAAGAAACTATGGAAACATCCAAAGTGCAAGTGCAGTTGGATAAATAAAAATTATAAACACAAACAATTATACAAAATGAATAAAGTAAAGTTTTTTACCCCAATAACAGCTTTAGTACTTGCAATCACAGGTGTTACTGCACAATCAAATGAAGAACGCGGATTGCAGATCGCAAAAGCAGCTGAAAAAGCGGATGAAGGATTTGGAAGTTCAATTGTGGACTTGAAAATGACCCTTAAAAACAAAAATGGACAGACAAGTGAGCGTTTTTTAACCAACCGTACCCTAGAGTTAACTGCGGATGGTGATAAGTCTTTAATTGTTTTTGAAAGCCCAAAAGATGTAAAAGGAACGGCGACTCTGACGTTTACCCATAAAATAGGGGCAGATGATCAATGGCTGTACTTGCCCTCTATTAAAAGGGTGAAGAGAATTTCTTCCAACAACAAATCAGGTCCTTTTGTAGGTAGTGAGTTTGCCTACGAAGATTTGTCTTCTCAAGAGATAGAGAAGTACGCATACAAGTTTGTAAAGGAAGAAGGTGACTTTTTGATGGTAGAACAAGATCCAACGGACCTTAAATCTGGCTACACAAGAAGAATTGTAACCTACAATAAGAACAAGGGCTATAGGTTGGAGAAAATTGAATTCTACGACAGAAAAAATGCATTGCTAAAAACATTGACTTACAGTGATTATAAGCTTTACAAGAATAAATTCTGGAGAGCTGCAACGCTCACTATGGTCAATCACCAAAGTAACAAGGAAACTCTATTAAAATTTGGAGAGTACAATTTTGGTGCGGAACTAGCTGAAGAGGATTTTACAGAAGTAGCTTTAAAAAGAGCAGGGAGCTAGTCCGTTCCAAATCAATTGTATTGTAAAGTATCAAAGCCAGGGTATTCTCTTTAAATGAGCTTTAGGGTGTGATAGTGTTAAGCTTGTAAATACCTTGGCCTTGATTTTTTTAACCATGTTTGAACAGGCATAAGAATGAATAAACAGCTGTATATTTTCGCAGTTATACTTTGTGTAGGCGTATTTACAACCAATGCCCAACAAAAAGAAAAGACCAAGCCAGATCAGGAATTTGAATTGGAACTAGAGGCGGAGTATCGTTATTTTATCAACGATGCCCAGTTTGCCGGGCAGTTGGACCATTATCCATCCATTGCTCTTCGCCCAGATTATTCAATAGAATGGAATAAAGGGTATGAAAGCATCAATTTTACTGGCTTTTTTAGAGTAGATAGAGATGACGAACGTACCCATTGGGATGTGCGGGAGCTTTACTACCAAAAAGCAAAAAGCAATTGGGAACTTAGTGTGGGCCTTAAAAAAGTCTATTGGGGTGTAGCGGAAAGCAATCATTTGGTAGATATTATAAACCAAACGGATGCTGTTGAAACCTTTGATGGTGAAGAAAAATTGGGCCAACCTATGGTTCAGTACAGTTACATTACCAATAAAATGGGAACCTTTGATTTTTTCTATTTGCCCTTTAATAGAAAACGCACTTTTACGGGAGAAAAAGGAAGATTACGTTTTGGGACGGTCATTAATCAAGATGATATAGGGTATGAAAGTGGGGCTAAAGAATGGAGACAGGATTTTGCCGTACGCTGGAAACATTATTTTGGAATTTTTGATGTAGGGTTTTCCCATTTTTATGGAACTGGGCGTGAACCGCTCTTTATTTTTGACCCGTTTGGTAACATTGAATCCTTTTATCCAGTAATAAACCAAACAGGGATAGATGTGCAGATTACCCATGATGCTTTTCTGTGGAAACTGGAATCTATTTATAGGAATGCAGATGCGCAGGATTTTGTTGCACTGGTAGCAGGATTGGAATATACGTTCAATAATATTGATGGAAATGGATTGGATATTGGTTTGCTAGGTGAATACCTTTATGATGAAAGAGATGAATTGTCTTTAAACGCACTACAAAATGATGTTTTCTTTGGAAGCAGGTTGGCCTTTAATGATATTCAAGACACATCCATATTAATTGGAGGGGTGACCGATTTAGAATCCAGTAGCAAGATTTTTAGCTTGGAGGCCTCTAGACGCTTTGGTTCTAATTGGCGTGCAGAAATAGAAACTAGAATCTTCAGTGCTGTTGCGGATGACGAATTAATTTTAGGAAACTTTAAGGAAGATAGCTTTATACGCTTTACTATTTCTCGGTTCTTTTAATGTCACTTTGTTAAGCAGTTAACTACATAAAACATAAAAGCCAAGGTAAAACCTTGGCTTTTATGTTAATCATCAGTAAGACCATTCAATAGTCTTGGTATGTATGTGTTTTATGGGGTGATTGGTACCAAAAGGGTCATATCTGCTGTTCCAGTTATAGTTAAGTCATTACCACTACTATTATTAAGTGCAACAACTGAAACCGAATATGATAAAGTAAGGATTTGGGTAGTGGCGTCATAGGCAATATTGGAAAATTCAAAATCGGCCAATTCAGCATTTAGAAATGGAGTGCTTGAAAATCCGTCATTGATTACAAAATACATATTGTCATCTCCTATTACGGAGTAATTGACAATACTTATATAGGCAAACTCTATACTCTGCGTAGGTTGCCCTAAATTCTTAACATTTAGAAATAACCCTAGGCCGGTATTTTGATAAAAATCATCTGGAGCACTAAGAAAGCGAGCCATACCAAATTCATGAAAGGTATCTGATCCCTGTTGAGAAAAACGAACTGAGTTTGTGGGAAAATCAGGTGGAACAACTTGAAGAAAATTTGCGCCAACCGGGAAAAACTTGAATGAAGTAGAATCTGTAAATGCAAGATTATCTGGTCTTGTGCCTTGCATCTCCATGGTAACATATCCAAATTTGGTCAGTTCGTCAAAACCCACCCCGTTTTCACCATCTATTCCATTGGTGCCATCAACTCCATTGACTCCATTAGTTCCATCTTCTCCATTCATTCCATTGATTCCATCTCTTCCATCTTCTCCAGAGCAGGAAGCCATACAAATTGTTAAGGCAAGTATTGTCAAGGTTATTAATCTAAGTGATTTCATAAGCATTGTTTTAATAAGGGTTGTACTGTTATTTGTGACAAAAATAATTTGACCTTATATAGAAACTTGGACAAAATTGATGTGCGACTACTTTGAATTGATAGATGCTCAATCTTAGGAAAAATCAACCTTAATTTATCAGTTCCAAAACAAATACATCTACATTACCGGATATGTTGAGTTCGTTATTAGAATCGTTGTTTGCAGCATCGACGGTAAACGAGTAGGAAAATTGGAGATTATTCGTGACAGTATCAAAAGATATATCTGAAAGCACAAAATCAGTGACCCCAGCACCATTATTTTCATACTGATCATCCAAAACAAAGTATTTATTGTCACTTCCGATAACTGCATAGTTATTTATCTGTAAAGAAGCTTGATTAAAGACTAATGGAAGTTGCTCTGGTTTGGTTATGGATAATGAAATATCAGCAAAGGCAATCTGATACACTTCATCAGGTGTACTTAAAAAACGGCGTAATTCAAATTGGTATACAATATCATTCCCTTGATTGTTAGATACTACACTGTTGTATGTGTCTATATCATCTCCATCGACAGGGGTATATCTAAAAATCTGATTATCTGTAAAGGCATCACCGTCTGGTCTGGTTCCTTGTAATTCAACCTCAATAAATCCGAATTTGATCATATCTTCAAGACCAACCCCGTCAACTCCGTTTTCCCCGTTGTTTCCGTTTGTTCCATTTTCCCCGTCAACTCCGTTCGCTCCATCAGCACCATCCATTCCCCTGCAATCAAAGGCATTGAATTCCCCATCTTGGTTAATGTCCTCATTGTCATCGTTTGCGCCATCACTATTAGTATCCCAACAATTGATACCGGTTGCACCAGTTTCTCCTATAGTACCAGGGTCGCCCTTAACTCCATCCAACCCATCTTCTGTGGAGCAAGAAACCAAACATAGTGTTAGGATAACTATGGCTGCGGAGAATAATCGATTTAATTTCATATCCTTATAAAAGTTCTATTAGAATCAAAAAAGTAGTGTATATGCCCCTTTTAACTTGAAGGAAATTGACACATGCATGGTTTTGATTGATGAATGCCTAGCTTGAGGAAATCGGCATAAATTTGTAAAGTGGATTTATAAAAGCAAAAACCCCACAAATCAATTGATTTGCAGGGTTTTGTACTCGAGGCGGGACTTGAACCCGCACGGGCTAATGCCCACAGGATTTTAAGTCCGGCGTGTCTACCAATTCCACCACTCGAGCAGGACTTAAATAAAAAAACGCTGTCAACCAGCGTCTTGAGCGAAAAACGGGATTCGAACCCGCGACCTCCACCTTGGCAAGGTGATGCTCTACCAGCTGAGCTATTTTCGCATTTTAAAGAACATTTGCAAACAACATATTTTGCCGATGCGGATGCAAATTTAATACATTTCTATAAAATAGAAAGAAATTTTTTAAGAGGATGCCGTTTTCTTTTTGCTCAACAAACGTTTAATTTCATTAAGCTTCATAAGTGCCTCAACAGGAGTGAGTGTATCAATGTCCAGATGCAAAATTTCTTCCTTGATTTCTTCTAAAAGAGGGTCATCCAAATTAAAAAAGCTCAATTGCATTTCGTTTTGGGAGGCCTGTAATTTATTTGTCATTTCCTCACTGGAATGCGATTTTTCCAGCTTTTGAAGTATTTTATTGGCTTTTTGAATTACCTGCTGGGGCATTCCGGCCATTTTTGCCACATGAATACCAAAACTATGTTCACTGCCACCGGGAACCAGTTTCCGAAGGAAAAGCACATTGTTCTTCAGTTCCTTTACCGAAACATTGTAATTTTTAATTCGACCAAAAGTGGTGGTCATCTCATTAAGTTCGTGATAATGTGTGGCAAACAAGGTCTTTGCACGGGCAGGATGCTCATGTAGGTACTCTGAGATGGCCCATGCAATGGAAATGCCATCATAAGTGCTCGTCCCACGTCCAATTTCATCTAGCAGTACCAAACTGCGTTCAGAAAGATTGTTTAGGATAGAAGCTGTCTCATTCATCTCTACCATAAAAGTAGATTCTCCCATAGAAATATTGTCGCTGGCACCCACACGGGTAAATATTTTATCCACAACACCAATGCTGGCTGCTGAAGCAGGTACAAAGCTTCCCATTTGCGCTAAAAGTACAATGAGGGCTGTCTGTCTTAATATGGCAGATTTACCACTCATATTGGGTCCAGTAATCATGATGATCTGTTGCTTATCTCTATTTAGGAGAACATCATTGGCAACATAACTTTCGCCCAAAGGCAATTGTTTTTCAATTACAGGATGCCGTCCATTTTTTATTTCAAGTTTTGTGGAGTCGTTGACTTCAGGAATAACATAATTGTTTTCCTTTGCCAATTGGGCAAAACCACAAAGACAATCCAATTGGGCTATTAAATAGGCATTTTTTTGAACAGGGGCTATGTATTCCTGCATCCAAACCAAAAGTTGCTCAAACAATTGCTGTTCCAATTGATAAATACGTTCTTCGGCACCTAAGATTTTGCCTTCGTATTCTTTGAGTTCTTCGGTAATATAGCGTTCCGCATTGACCAGTGTTTGTTTTCTGATCCAGGTTTCCGGCACTTTATCTTTATGGGTATTGCGTACTTCAATATAGTAGCCAAAAACATTGTTGGAAGCAATTTTAAGCGAAGTAATACCGGTAGATTCTGTTTCTCGTTGTAACATTTTGTCCAGATAATCTTTGCCAGAAAAGGCTAAACCACGAAGTTCATCCAATTCTTCAGAATACCCTTGGGCTATTGCATTTCCCTTTTGGAGATTTATGGGAGCTTCTTCATTGAGGACTTCTTTAATTTTTGAGCGTAACAGTTCACAAGCATCCAATTGCTCCCCAATGGTTTTTAAAGATGCATTGGAGCTTTTCAGGGCTAGTTGTCTAATGGGGGCAACCGCCTCCAAAGAGTTCTTTAATTGAACGACTTCTTTGGGGTTTATTTTTCCCGTGGCCAGTTTAGAGATCAAGCGCTCCAAATCGCCCATTTGTTTTATCCAGTGTTGTACTTTTTCAAGCTCTTCTTCCTCGGCTGTTAGATAAGAAACGACTTGATGGCGTTGCTGAATCTTCTCCAGATTTTTTAAAGGAAGTGCCAGCCAACGTTTTAACAGCCTTCCGCCCATTGGGGAAATGGTCTTGTCAATGATGTCTATAAGCGTAATGGCATTAAGGTTGTTGGATTGATAAAGCTCTAGGTTTCTGATGGTGAACCGATCCATCCAAACGTATTCCTCTTCCGCGATCCTTTGTATTTTATTGATGTGCTGTAATTGTCTATGTTGCGTCTCAGACAAATAATGCAATACAGCTCCTGAAGAAATAATACCACTATTTAAATGGTTGATACCAAAACCCTGAAGGGTTTTGGTTTTAAAATGAGAGGTTAGACTTTCATTGGCGTAATCTTCTTGAAAAATCCAATCTTCCAAAAAGAAACTATGAAACCGGGTCCCAAAAAGCTCTAAAAATTCCTTTTTATGGGCTTTGGAGACTAAAACCTCATTTGGCGCAAAATTTTGCAGCAATTTGTCCATTTGCTCCGCAGACCCTTCGGAGGTTAAAAACTCTCCCGTGGAAATATCCAAAAAAGAAATTCCAAACTTGTTGCGGCCAAAGTGTATGGCACATAAAAAGTTATTGCTTTTGGCGGATAAAATATCATCATTTAGGGCAACCCCAGGCGTAACCAGCTCAGTAACCCCTCGTTTTACAATACTTTTGGTTAGTTTAGGGTCTTCTAACTGATCACAGATAGCAACTCGCTGACCCGCTTTTACAAGCTTGGGCAAATAGGTGTTTAAAGAATGATGTGGAAAACCGGCCAACTCCATTTTGTCCCCACCGTTGTTTCTGTGCGTTAGAATAATACCTAAAATTTTGGAGGCCTTTATGGCATCTTCTCCAAAAGTTTCATAGAAATCCCCGACCCTAAAAAGCAATAAAGCATCAGGATGTTTGGTCTTGATAGCATTATATTGCTGCATTAAGGGTGTTACTTTCTTTGTTTTTGTTGTAGCTGCCAAAGCGATATTATTCCTTTATTTTTGTCAATAATCAGGTTAGAACGAATGTAACGCTTTCCAAATGTTTCAAAAATTTTTGTTGATATTTTGAGGGTTTTAGTTGAAAAATATGATGCGTAAACTAGAAAACAGCGAATTGCAGCGTCTGGATATAGCAGCTTTCAAGGAAGCTGAAAAATCTCCTATAATTATTATTCTGGATAACATCCGTAGTCTTAACAACATTGGTTCTGTATTCAGAACTGCAGATGCTTTTTTGGTGCAAAAGATATATTTATGCGGTATTACCGCAACCCCTCCGCATAAAGACATTAGGAAAACCGCTCTGGGAGCAACAGATAGTGTGGACTGGGAGTATCGAGAAAGTACCTTGGAACTGGTTGAGGAACTAAAACGCGTTGGCGTAAAGACAATTGCAGTGGAACAAGCTGAAAATGCTATTATGCTGAATAAGTTTGGAATCAATGAAAACGAAACCTTGGCGCTCATTTTTGGGAATGAGGTAAAAGGAGTGTCTCAAGAGGTGGTTTCAGCAAGTGATGTGGTATTGGAGATTCCACAATTTGGCACAAAACATTCTTTGAATATCTCTGTAAGTACTGGAGTCGTAGTATGGGACATCTGGTCAAAAATAACCTCTTAAAAACAAAAAAAGCCCTGAAAATTCAGGGCTAAACATATAGTTTGAGTTAGTTAGTTTCTCGATTAGAGAGGTCTAATAAAATAAAACCATTCGTTATATCCAAACATTTTCCTAAAATTCTCATAAAATTATAACAAAAGAATTCGCTCATCCAGCTGCTCTAAAATGGATTCATAATCAGATTTATTATTTACAAAGTCTAAATCGCTCATATCCAAAATCATACTATTTTGGTTTGGGTGCCCCTTTATAAAATCCATATACCCTTGGTTTATTTTTTCTAAATAGGTCGCATCAATATTTTGCTCGTAATCCCTTCCTCTTTTTTTAATATTTGCTAAAAGTCGTTCGGTATCCTGGTAGAGATAAAGATAAATCTGTGGCTTTCTTACTTCTTTGTACATGAAATTGAAAACTTTTCTGTACAAGTTAAACTCTTCTTTCTGCAGAGTGATTTTGGCAAAAATCAAGGATTTGAAAATATCATAGTCACTTACCATAAAACTCTTAAAAAGATCAAATTGAGAAGTGTCATCGGTAAACTGTTGATAGCGATCTGCCAAAAATGACATTTCCAACGGAAAAGCATATCGTGCTTGATCTTCATAAAATTTAGGAAGAAAGGGATTATCCGCAAAACGCTCCAAGACCAGTTTTGCATTGAAATCTTCTGCAATCATTTTGCATAAAGTGGTCTTTCCGGCCCCAATATTACCTTCAATGGAAATGAATTGAAGCTTTGAAAACAATTCTAATCGATTTTTAAATAGTCTATGTTTAGTTTTGCTGAGCTTACTTCGGTCTTTGCACTCCTGTAACAAATTCCGAATGTCCTTATTAAGAAAGGGATGGTAGTATTGCGGGGCAATATCCGCCAATGGTTTCAAGACAAAATTCCTGCTATCCATTCTAGGGTGCGGAATATCTAATTCTGAAGTATGGATAATTTCGTTTCCATAAAGAATAATGTCAATATCCAATGTTCTGGACTGGTAATTGTCTTGAGTGTTTCGTTCTCGGCCAAAATCTCGTTCAATTTGAAGAAGGGTTTTGAGCAATTCGGTAGGAGGTAGCTCCGTAATGATAACCATACAGGCATTCAAGAAATCTTCACCTTCAAAACCAACTGCTGGATTCTCGTAAACAGATGACAAGGCCAGAACCTCTCCTGCTTTCTTTTGGATGCTGAATATTGCTTTTTGTAGGGTCAGATAGCGGTTGCCCAAGTTACTGCCCAAAGAAAGATATGCCTTTTGTTTTTGACTCATAATCAGAGAAACAAAGTAAACAAAACAATACAACAATGGTTATATTTGAGCCATAATAAAATTTTTTTTGAATGAATTTTTTGAGAAATCTATTGGCTGCAATTTTAGGATGTTTGGTAGCGTTCGGAATATTGATGGGAATGTTCTTCATATTCGTGGCTTTGATTGGTAATGCAGAGGACGGGGTGGTTGTAAAGGATAACACTGTTTTGGAGTTGAGTTTTACAGAACCCATTAAGGATTATGTTGGTAAGGATGAAACAGACCCTTTTGCCGGATTATGGGATGATGAGGTTGGCCTTGACGATATCTTACACACTATAAAAGTGGCCAAGGCAGATGATAAAATCAAGGGAATTAGCTTAACCACAAGCTTTGTGCAAGCAGGACTTGCACAAGTACAAGAGATAAGAAAGGCACTCTTGGATTTTAAATCCAGTGAAAAATTCATCTACGCCCACTCTGATTTTTATACCCAAAAAGATTATTATTTGGCTACTGTGGCAGATGAATTGTATTTAAACCCAGTTGGTGCCATGGACTTTAAAGGATTGGCCACAGAGGTCCTTTACTTTAAGGACCTGCAAGAGAAGACAGGTGTTAAAATGGAAGTGATTCGCCATGGAAAGTACAAAAGTGCTGTAGAACCATATTTGGCGAACAAAATGAGTCCAGAAAATAGGACTCAGATAAAAGAGTTGATTACGTCTATTTGGGATGTAATGTTAGGTGAAATTGGAACCTCAAGAGGTATGAGCGGTCAAAGGTTGAATATGATTGCGGATACTTTGGGCGGCAGAACGCCAGAATATGCAGTTAAGTCTGGTCTTATTGATGGAAAAGTATATTTTGATGAATATGAAGTGCTCCTTAAGAACAGAATGGGAATGGATGAGAATGGAGAGCTTAATTATGTGGATTTTGAAGATTATATTCAGGTAGCAAGTAAAAAAAGATTGCTAAAAGGGAAGGATAAAATTGCAGTGGTATATGCCCAAGGAGAAATTTATTACGGGGAAGGTGGCAAAGATTTCATAGGACAGGGGTTGTTAACAAGAGCGCTGCAAAAAGCTGTGGAAAATGAAAGCGTAAAAGCCATTGTGATGCGCGTAAATTCCCCAGGTGGAAGTGCTTTGGTATCTGATATAATTTGGAGAGAGGTTGAATTGGCGAAAAAGGTAAAACCTGTTGTGGTTTCCTTTGGAAATGTAGCCGCTTCAGGCGGATATTACATTGGAGTTGCTGGGGATAAAATTTTTGCTGAACCAACTACCATCACTGGGTCTATCGGTGTTTTTGGAACAATTCCCAATATAAATGAATTGGCAAGCGAAATTGGAATAAATGCAGAGCAGGTAGGTACGAACAAGAATTCTATAGACTATTCCCTATTTGAACCCATGAGCGATTCATTCAGAAGTGTAGTTCAAGAAGGAATAGAAGATACGTACGAAACTTTTCTAGAACGAGTAGCAGCAGGAAGAAATATGACTGTTGCAGAAGTAGATTCCTTGGCGCAAGGCAGGGTTTGGAGCGGTGTGGATGCCAAAGAAAATGGACTTATTGATGAATTAGGAAGCTTGGATGATGCTATTGCAGCAGCAGCAGAAATGGTAGATTTAGATTCTTACGGAATTAGAAAATACCCAAAATATAAGTCTGATTTTGCACGCCTTATGGAAGATTTGGGTGGAGCAAAATCAAAAATAGGAGAAGCTTTGATCCAAGAAGAAATTGGCACGGAAGCCTATCAATTTTTAAAAGAATTCAAGCAGATTACAAAACAAAAGGGAATTCAAGCCAAAATGCCTTTCAGTTTAAATATTAAGTAGCCGGATGACGCAAAAGGACAAAAGAGTAGCGTTTTCCATTTATCTCTATTTGGGTGCATTGTTCATCACCTCTTTGGTGGTGTCTAACCTTATTTTTCAAAAGTTTTTCTATTGGGAACCCTTTGGAGATGTTACCATTTTTGGAGCTCCGTTATTTGAATTGTCCGTTGGTATTCTTCCCTATCCAATCACCTTTTTAATCACCGATTTAATTTCTGAGATCTATGGAAAGAAAAGGGCCAATCAGGTAGTTACGGCTGGTATATTTGCCTCAGTATTCTCAATGCTCATTATTTTTGTTGCCAATGAAGTTCCTGCAATAGCGGATTCTGGTATTGATGACAAGACTTTCACCAAAGTCTTTGGTTTGTCACCACTTGGGGTGTTGGCATCCATGTTGGCATATCTTTTTGCGCAATACATAGACATTTCACTTTATCATTTTTGGAAAAAGCTCACCAAAGGCAAAATGTTATGGCTCCGAAACAATTTTTCTACCTTCTCATCACAACTTGTGGATACTGTGACAGTAGTAGGCCTGCTGTGCGCTTTTGGAGTACTGCCATGGGATAAATTCTATGGTTTGGTCATTAGCGGATTCGTCTTTAAAATTTTAATTGCCCTCTTGGACACCCCTTTGCTCTATCTTTTCGTATATCTATTAAGGAAAAGATTTAACTTAAAAATAGGGGAGGAAATCCGTTTGGATTAAAAGCTTCTTCTTTATTTTGTTTCAAAATATTCAAGTATGAAGAAAAAAGTCCTAAAGATTACTGGAATAACCCTACTTATTTTTATTGCCTTAATAATTGCTCTTCCATTACTTCTGGAAGGCAAAATCGCAGATATTATAAAGAATAAGGTCAATAACAGCATTAATGCAACATTGGATTTTGAAGAAGCTAGTTTAAGTCTGCTCAAAAGCTTTCCCAACGCAAATGTTGAACTTACCAACACGTCATTGGTCAACAAAGCTCCTTTTGAAGGTGATACATTGTTTGCTTCGGGACAGATTGAGTTAAAAATGTCCATTAAAGAACTTTTTAAAACTGCCGAGGAACCAATAGCCATTAAAAGCTTAAAACTTGATAAAGCAAAGCTTCATATTAAAGTTGATGAAGCGGAAAATGCTAATTATGATATAGCACAAGAAGATGAGAGTAATGCAGAAACTTCATCAGAAGAAACATCCAACAACTTCACCTTGGCATTGGATGCTTACGAAATCACCAATACCGAAATCATTTATGATGACTTTGCTACGGGAATGCACTTGTTGATTTCTGAAATGAACCATTCAGGAACGGGTGACCTTTCTTTAGAAAACTCCCAGTTAAAAACCCTTACTGATGCTTTGGTTTCTTTTGAAATAGACAGCACCAAATATTTGAACAACAACAAACTGTTTTTGGATGCACTCATTGGTATCGATTTAAAAAATAACAAATACTCCTTCTTGGAAAATAAGGCCCTGGTAAACCAACTGTCTCTAGTTTTTGATGGATTTATACAAGTGAATGAAGAGAATCAAGAAGTAGATATAACCTTTAAAACCCCATCATCGGATTTCAAGAATTTTTTAGCGGTGATTCCAGAGGCATATTCAAAGAATATTGAGGACGTTCAAACCACCGGGAATTTTGAGGTTAATGGGCAGTTTAAGGGAATTGTGGATGATACACATATTCCAACCTTCAACATCAAAATAAATTCTGAAAATGCTTCTTTCAAGTACCCAGATCTTCCAAAATCTGTCCGTAATGTTTTTATAGATACTGAAATCAACAACACTACAGGGATAACCGAAGATACTTATGTTGATATTAAGAAGTTATCCTTCACCATTGACCAAGACAAATTCAATCTAAATTCCAGAATCAGGGATTTATTGGGCAACACCAAAGTGAATGCCCATATGGATGGAAAGATAAACCTTGCAAATATTTCACAAGCGTATCCAATACCCGCAGGTTACGATCTTAAAGGAATTTTAAATGCTGATGTCACTACCGCCTTTGATATGGCTTCATTAGAAAAAAAGCAATATCAGAACACAAAGACCAGTGGCACTATGAAACTCACAGGTTTTGAATACGCTTCTGAAGAATTAAAGAACCCCGTGGTTGTAAATGCTGCAGCGGTGACCTTTAATCCGCAAACTGTAACCTTAAATTCTTTTGAAGGAAAAACGGGAGGTACAGATTTTAATACTACAGGAACGTTGACCAATTTGCTGGGATTTATGTTCAATGATGAAAATGTGGAAGGGAATTTTAAACTTAACTCCAATACATTTGCTTTAAATGATTTTATGGTCGAGGAAAATGGCGCCGATGGTGAGGCGGGGGCAGGGGAGACTTCTCCTTCGGGAGCAGACGAGCGAATCAAGATTCCATCTTTCTTGGATTGTACCATTGATGCCACAGCGAACACAGTGCTATATGATAACTTAACTTTGAAGAATGTTGCAGGAAAGCTGATTATTAAGGATGAAACAGCTACCGTAAAAGATTTAAAATCCGACCTGTTTGGTGGTACTTTGGGTGTCACCGGCTCGGTGTCAACAAAAGATGAAATCTCTACATTTAATATGGACCTGGGAATGAACAACTTTAATATAAGTGAGTCGTTCTCCTCGTTGGATTTGTTCAAAGTATTGGCGCCTTTAGCAAATGCGCTTCAAGGAAAGTTGAATTCTGACGTTAAAATTTCAGGAAACTTAAAAGAGGATTTTACGCCGAATTTGGCAACAGTCTCCGGAGGTTTGCTTGCAGAGTTACTTTCTACAAAAGTAGATGCAAAGAATGCTCCCTTATTATCTGCATTGGACAGTAAACTAAGTTTTTTGAATACTAAAGATTTAGACTTAAGCGATTTAAAAACGGTACTGAGTTTTGATAATGGTTCCGTAAAAGTGAAGCCATTTACCATAAACTATAAAGATATAGCCGTAAATGTAGATGGCAGCCATACGTTTGATAAGCAATTACAGTATAAAGCTACTTTAGATGTACCTGCTAAATATTTGGGAAGCGAAGTAAACAATCTTATCGCCCAGATGGATGATTCCAGTTTGGAAGAACTGACCATTCCTGTTGTTGCGAATATAGGTGGCAACTATGCAAGCCCAACTGTAAGCACGGATTTAAGTTCTGGAGTTTCTAAATTGACGAAGCAGTTGGTAGATATTCAAAAACAAAAGTTGTTGAACCAAGGAAAAGATACAGCAAAAGACCTGCTCTCTGATGTGTTCAAGAATGATGATAAAGACTCTACCAAAACACAATCATCTGGTGTAAAGGAGGCCCTGGGTTCTTTATTGGGAGGTACAAAGAAAGATAGCACTACGGTTGATTCTTCCGCAAAAAAAGAAGACCCGACGAAAAAAGCTGTAAACTCTGTTTTGGGCGGGCTTTTTGGTAAAAAGAAAAAGGATACATTGGATTAGTTTAAAATATTTAGCAACAATTTGTTTTGACCATGAAGTTCTGTTAAATGCTAGAAAGCACTATTTGCTCTTGGATAAATTTAAGGAGTCAATCAATATTATAATTAAGAAAACGAGCAATAGCAACCCTGCAATGGGCAATGTAATTATGGTTAGCCATGAAAGCGTCAACCACTCACAACCTCCTCCATGACAAGGTTGGCCTGTTTTGAGTTTGGTGATCCAAGCTCCTAATAGCCCAATAAGTGTAGGTGAAAAGCCAATTAATACAATTATGACCAACCATATTGGGAGTCTGGTCAAATAATGTTTTTTTTCTTTAATAATCAGTCCCATAAATTAATGGTTTAAGGCTCCTTTTTGATATTTCTTAAGAATAGGAGTGAAATCTGTAAAGTAAATATTGGTATCCGTACTTTTTAAGCTATCACTACTTGTAAAATATAACGACTTCAAATCGTCTGTCAGAAATGGATATAGGTCGCTTCCAGAAGTATTCAATTCCGCTATATTTTGTGGAATGCTCCAGGAATTATCCTTTTTAAAACTGATATACAGATCACCATAGGCAGAGACATTCTGTTTTCTTTGTGATGCTTCAAAAATTAAGGTGTTACCGTCGGCACTCACTCCCAAATTCCATTCTCCAGTATCAGAATTTAAAACACTGCCAAGATTGACAGGTGCTTTAAGTTTATCATCCTCATTAGGAGCCATATACAAATCCCCCTGTCCATATCCGCCAGGCCTATTTGAAGCAAAGTACAGATTACCTTTGAAATCCGTACAAGGGCTATACTCGCTTTTTTCTGAATTTATTGGGTTGGGCATGCGCTCTGGTTCTGTCCAGTTATCACTGGATGTTCTTTTTACTATCCAAATGTCTGATGAAATTGTGTTTTCTGAAGATGGCCTTTTTGAAATAAAATAGATGGTTTTACCATCAGAGGTAATGTGAGGGTCACTGTCATCATATGTTCCGGAAAAGGAAGCAATTTGAGGTACGGACCACTTTTCTCCATCAAAAAAAGAATGATAAATGCTACTTTTCATATCTCCTTTGGCCCATTCTTGCATGCTGCGGGCAAAGTACATTTCGGTACCATCATGGGTAAAAGTGGCACCATATTCAACATGTTTGGTTGATATGTTACCTGGGTCAAAAAGAACTTTACTAGGGTTTGTTTTTTCTTGTGCGTATGTTAAGAAACTAATGAAAAGTAAAATATAAAGAGCGGTATTTGTTTTCACGGTTTCAATTTAGTTTTTCACATTATATTCAGCTAACTCCTAATCCAACATAATACCCCTCATTCCCACGTATATTAAAAACAGTGCTGTCTTCGAAAATGAGGTATTGGCCTTTAATGCCTTTTAATACTCCTTTATAGGATGGAGTTTTATCCAGATTTAAGCTTTTTACTTTTTCTGGGTAGTGTAACACGGGAAAATCTAGGTGCGTCTCGGTATTTTCGCCCAAAAAATATTCAGAAGCTTCTTCAGGAATATTGGATTTTAATTTATCACGCCATTCCACCAAATCCACATCTTCAATACGGTTGGTAAGCATCTTTTGCCAACTGGTTTTATCGCTTACAAAATCTTTTAAAGCCACTTCTGTAATTCCGGCTAAATACCTATTGGGAACTTCCACAATTTCAATGGCTTCATGCGCTCCTTGGTCTATCCAACGGGTGGGCACCTGGGTTTTTCTGGTAACACCGACTTTAACATTGCTAGAATTGGCCAAGTAAACAATATGTGGTTGAAGCTGCACCTTTTTTTCATATTCCAAATCACGATCTTCTTTGTCCAAATGGGCAGTGCTCAATTCTGGTTTCATGATCCAGTCTCCTGCCAAGGGTGTTTCGTAAAAGCAGGATTTACAGAACCCCATACGGTAAATGGGTCTTTCCTTACCGCAATTAAGACATTGAAATTTTATAAAATCAATTTGTATTTCTTTATTCAATAATTGATTCATGTTTAGAAAATCATTTTTAAAAACCAAAAAGTATTGAATTGGATTTCCTATCTCGGTTTGCATTTTGCGCAGAACTCCTTCGTAAAGCATGGTGGAACAGATATGTTTTTAAGCTGATTTGAAAATGAAAGTTAGATAGCCTATTTTAGCTAATACGCCTAACAATATTCTAGGTTAAAGATACCTAAAAATGCCAATACCTTTGTTTAATTCCATCGCTTCTTGGCTACTTAAGAAGCGTTACCACCAAATAGAGCTTTTTCTAAAGTACCCTTTGGACGTTCAAGATGAGGTGCTTAGGCATTTAGTGGACTATTCCAAAGATACCATGTTGGGTAAGCAATATGGTTTTACGGATATAGACAAGTATGAAGACTTTGCAAATAGAGTTCCCATTGTAAGTTATGAAGAAGTGGCGGGAATGATTGAAAGAACACGTAAGGGTGAGCAAAATCTGTTTTGGCCCACGACTATAAAATGGTTTGCCAAAAGCAGTGGTACCACTAATGCAAAAAGTAAGTTTATTCCAGTAAGCGCGGAGGCTTTAGAAGACTGCCATTACAAATCAGGTAAAGATTTACTTTGTCTGTACCTAAATAATAATGAGAATTCCCAATTGTTTAATGGTAAAAGCCTTAGACTGGGCGGCAGTAAGGAGCTTTATGAGGATAATGGAACTTTTTTTGGAGACCTTTCGGCCATTTTAATTGATAATATGCCTTTATGGGCAGAGTACAGTAGCACACCAAGTAGTAAGGTTTCTTTAATGAGCGAATGGGAATCCAAATTAGAAGCCATTATTGAAGAAAGTATACATGAGAACGTCACCAGCTTGGTAGGAGTTCCCTCTTGGATGTTGGTATTATTGAATGAGGTCTTGGAAAAGACGGGAAAGAATCACTTGTTTGAAATCTGGGAAAATCTGGAAGTTTATTTTCATGGTGGTGTGAGTTTTGCACCATATAAAGATCAATACCGAAAATTATTACCACGGAAGAATTTTAACTACTATGAAACCTATAATGCCTCTGAAGGTTTTTTTGGCATTCAGGATAGGAACAACTCTGAGGATTTGTTGTTGATGTTGGACTACGGTATTTTTTATGAGTTCATTCCAATGGATTCCTATGGGAATAAAGAGAAAGCGATTCCGCTTTGGGATGTTAAGGAAGGTGTAAACTATGCGGTGGTTATTACTACAAATGGAGGGTTATGGAGATACAAGATTGGAGATACGGTCCGGTTTACTTCCACAAGTCCCTACAGAATTAGAATCACTGGGAGAACCAAGCACCATATCAATGCTTTTGGTGAAGAACTTATTATAGAAAACGCAGAAGAGGCTCTAAGGCAAATATGCCAAAAGACAGATTCGGAAATTATGGATTATACAGCAGCTCCTATTTTTATGATTGGAAATGAAAAAGGGGCACATGAATGGATCATAGAGTTTAGAAAACCACCCAAAGACGTTAATTATTTTACAGAGTTTTTAGATAACGCCCTTAAATCTTTGAACTCGGATTATGAGGCAAAGCGATACAATAACATTACCCTAAAAATGCCTAAAGTGCATATAGCCAGACAGAATTTGTTTCATGATTGGCTTAAATCCAAAAATAAATTGGGCGGGCAACATAAGATTCCAAGGTTATCCAATGAACGAGCATACATTGAAGAACTCCTTCAGATGAATTTGCAAACCAAATAACTATCGCTTAAATTTTACGAAAACGTTTTCGTAAAACTTCACCGTTCGTCGAACAAATTTTTCTTTTGGACAAATAAATATGGATTTTACCCGTTAATGATTGAAGTTTGATTCAGAAATTTTGAGTTCCCCAGATCTTATTATAAACTGATAACCAAACAAAATAAAGTTATGGCAGAAAAATTAGTTGTCTTATCAGACATGTGGGGCGTAAAAAAAGGCCTTTGGATTACCTCTTATTTTGGATACTTGCAACAATACTATGACATTGTTTTTTACGATTGTCAGCAGTTAGGAAATATAGATGTTCCGGTTACTACAGAAGAAAATATTCATAAAGCGTTTGTTGATGGAGGCATTGATACCGCTGTTGCCCATCTACTTAAAAAAGAAACGGAAGCTAGTCACTATCTAGCGTTTAGTACTGGTGGGACCATAGCTTGGAAAGCTGCTTTAAAGGGACTGCCCATGAAGTCGCTAACAGCCATATCACCTACAAGAATAAGATTGGAAGATGAAAAACCAGATGCTCCACTACATTTAATTTTTGGAGAGCGAGATGAATTTAGACCTGATTCTTCTTGGGAAAAGGAAGTTGGAATGGATTTAAATGTGATACCAAATTTTGGTCACCAATTGTATTCTGACGAAAAGATAATTTCGCAAGTTTGTTTAGATCTTCTAGAAAAAGTAACCAAAAAAGCAGTCTAAGAGACTGCTTTTAATTTTTTAATGGTTTCGTAGGAGAGTTTTTCCTCAGCGTAGGCTTTTGTAACCTTAAATTCTTTTTCATCACTACTTGGTAATGTAAACATGGCATCTGTGAATACTGCTTCGCATAAAGAACGAAGACCTCTTGCACCTAATTTGTACTCCACGGCCTTTTCTACAATATAAGTCAATGCTTGCTCAGTGATGCTAAATGTAATTCCATCCATTCCAAACAATTTTTCATATTGCTTTATGATGGCATTCCTTGGCTCAGTAAGAATAGCTCGTAACGTTTTTGTATCTAAAGGATTCATGTGAGTAAGCACTGGAAGTCTTCCTATTATTTCGGGAATAAGTCCAAAATCTTTTAAATCTTTTGGGATGATGTATTGAAGGATATTCTCATTGTCCAATCTGTCTTCAGCTTTGGATGCACTATAACCAACAGCTTGCATGTTCAATCGCTTAGTGATGATGCGTTCAATACCATCAAAAGCGCCTCCAGCAATAAAAAGAATGTTTTCAGTATTTACTTCTATAAATTTTTGATCAGGGTGCTTACGCCCTCCTTTTGGCGGAACATTTACAACAGTTCCTTCAAGAAGCTTTAAAAGCCCTTGTTGTACCCCTTCTCCAGACACATCTCTGGTAATTGATGGATTGTCGCTCTTACGGGCAATTTTATCGATTTCATCAATAAAGACAATGCCTCTTTCTGCTTTCTCCAAATTGTAATCAGCGGCTTGTAGCAATCGTGTTAAAATGCTTTCCACATCCTCACCTACGTATCCTGCCTCTGTTAGTACGGTAGCATCTACAATGGCTAAGGGGACATTGAGCATTCTTGCTATAGTTTTGGCAATTAGGGTTTTACCTGTCCCTGTTTGTCCTACCATAACAATATTACTCTTCTGAATTTCTACATCTTCATCCTTGCCTTTGGCTTGTAAAAGTCTTTTGTAATGATTATAAACCGCAACGGACATTACCTTTTTGGTACGTTCTTGTCCAATTACAAAAGTGTTCAAGAAATCCCTGATTTCCATGGGTTTCTTTAATACCAATTCAGATGAAAGATCTTGATTTTTAGATTGTTTAGACTCCTCCGCAACGATACTATGGGCCTGTTCTATACATCTATCGCATATGTGAGCATCAAGACCAGCTATTAAAAGATTGGTCTCCGGCTTCTTTCTTCCACAAAATGAACATTCCAAATTTTCCTTTGCCATATATAATCAACACATAAAGTTGAACCACTAATAACGTAAAAAAACATGTTTTGGTTTATGCTAAAACATTGTTTTTTAACTTCTTTGTTCGGAATTAGGACTTATCCCTTACCAAAATTTCATCAATCATACCATATTTCTTGGCCTCTTCCGCCTTCATCCAGTAATCACGATCACTGTCTTCATATACCTTATCAAAGGTTTGTCCTGAGTGATTTGATATGATTTGATACAATTCATCCTTTATCTTAAGGACTTCTTTTGCTGCGATTTCAATATCACTTGCTTGGCCTTGAGCTCCAGATAGGGGTTGATGAATCATAACCCTAGAGTGGGTCAATCCACTTCTCTTTCCAGCTTGTCCTGCACAAAGAAGTACAGCTGCCATAGATGCTGCAATACCTGTGCAAATGGTAGCTACATCTGGTTTAATAAATTGCATGGTATCATAGATTCCCAATCCGGCATAAACACTTCCTCCTGGGGAATTAATATAAATTTGGATGTCCTTGACGGCATCTGCACTTTCTAAAAAGAGTAGTTGCGCTTGGACTATGTTGGCAACTTGGTCGTTGATGCCAGTTCCTAAAAATATAATACGATCCATCATCAATCTAGAAAAAACATCCATTGCAATAGCATTAAGTTGTCTTTCCTCAATAATATTGGGTGTCATGTTCATGGGGTACATACTGCTCATGATTTGATCGTAGTACATACTGTTTATTCCATGGTGCTGGGTAGCGTATTTTTTGAATTCTGTTCCGTAATCCATAGGATTTTCTTCGATTTTGCTTAAAAAAAAGGTGCCGAAAATTAAACTTTTCGGCACCGTAAAGATACTTAAATTTCTTTTAGCTCAAGATTAGCTATAGGCCTCTTTAACAAAGTCGTCATAGGTTACCTCTTTTACTTTTAGGTTTGCCTTTTCTTTGTAGAAGTCCAATAACTTCTGGCTCATCAGCTGTTCTGAAAGCCTTTTTACCTCGTCTTGGTTGCTCATTACACGCATGGCAATGTTTTCCAATTCCTCTTCTTGAGGGTCTAAATGACCATACTGTGCCATTTGAGATTTGATGAAACCTTTTGAAAATTCCTTCAACTCATCCATTTGAACTTGAAGATTGTTTTCTTGAATTATCTTACCTTCAATAAGTTGATAACGAAGCCCTTTTTCTGATTTATCAAACTCTTCTTTGGCCTCATCATCTGATAGTGGGTTTTCACCACTTACTTGAATCCACTTTCGTAGAAATTCAGCTGGCAAATCAAATTTGGTGTTATCTATCAGCTTTTCGGTAATATCGTTCAATAGTTTTTGATCGGATTGTTGCTCAAACTGCTTTTCGGAATCTTCTTTGATTTTCTCTTTTAATTCTTTTTCAGTCTTTACATTGTCTTTTCCAAACAACTTATCAAACAATTCTTGGTCAAGTACGGCAGGTTCACGTTCATTGATTTCCTCAATGTTTAAGGAAACCTCAATATTTAGCTTCTCTGCTTTTTCCTTGTCCATTCCAAGAGCACTTGAAAGTAAATAATCCTCTTTAAAAAGACCCTTTGTCTTAAGTGAGACAGTCTCTCCAACTTTTTTACCTACAAGGGCATCAATAGCTTTTTTGCTTTTGATTTTATCTAGTTCAACAGTGGTCTTGTGTTCTATTTCCTCTGTCTCATTTATAAAAGTTCCAGTTACTTCATCTGATTTTCCAACTTCAGTTTTTGAAACTAGTTTACCATATTGTTTTTGGATGCGATCTACTTGCTCTTCGATCATCTTTTTATCCGCAACGATCTTATATTGTGTAACCGCTTTTTTAGTTTTTACCTGCACATCAAAACTAGGAGCTAAACCTAGTTCAAATTCAAAGTCAAGGTTGTCATTTTCCCAATCAAAATTGTCCTGCTGTTTTGGTAAAGGATTACCTAGAACATCCAATTTTTCTTCGGTTAGATATTTGTTTAGATTGTCTTGAAGTAATTTATTTACTTCATCCACCAAAACGGCTTTACCGTATTGCTTTTTTATAAGGCCCATGGGAACTTGACCTTTGCGAAAACCAGGAATATTGGCCTGCTTTCTATAATCTCTTAGGATTTTCTCTACTTTATCTTGATAATCATCCTTACTTATGGCAACTTTTACAACCGCATTAAGCTCGTCAATCTGCTCTTTTGTGATATTCATCTCCTACTTAATTTTCCTATTCAAAAATGGGTGGCAAAAGTAATGCATTTTCTGCATGACAACAACTTTTTTAAAGTGTTGGTCACCGAACACAATCATTTCTTTTTATCTTCTTTTATAATTGAGTGTAGAATAGACTGCAAAAAGGAAAGTAAAAGGCTGAAAATGATGGCCCACCATATACTGGAAACTTGAAACCCAGAGATGAAATCAGCAGCAATAAGAATGATAATTGCATTAATGACAAGCAGGAAAAGACCTAATGTAACTATGGTAATAGGCAAGGTAAGAATAACCAGTATGGGCTTTACCACAACGTTAAGTATACTTAGTACTAAAGCAACAATGAGGGCAGTAGTTAAAGAGTCTACGCCTATGCCAGGTAGAACATACGAAAGTATAACTACGGCTAGCGCATTTAAGAGCAGTTTTAAAATTAGTTTCATATGAGATGATTTGTTATAATGAAAAAGGGCACCGCTTGTTACGGTGCCCTTAATATAATGAAATTAAGTGTGGTTTAATCAATATATAGCCCGGTATAATCCAATGGATTTACACCTGGTAAATTGGAACCGTATTTTTCGTTAATAGCTGCAACAAACGCATTGGCCAGTATAGCATACCCTCTTGGTGCAGGATGAACCCCATCTAAAGAGAAGCCTCCTCCTGTTCCAAAGGTGGATGTGACCACACTGCCATCTGCCTGTGGGAAACCGTTGGCTTTTAACTCTGCTAAGAGCGCGTTTGCATCAACAAAAGCCAAGTCATATTGGGTGGCCAATGCTAAAATTGTTGCATTATATGCGGTCAATGCATCAGCAACTGCTGTTTGTTCCTCAGGGGTTAAAACCCATTTGTCTTCCAAGGGTATAGCCACGCCATTTATAGATGTGGGGTCAGCAGGGTTGGCCAAAGTACCAATGAACGACCTTGAAGTCAATACCATTAAATCATCAGCTGTAGCCTGGCGCATATTAATAAGAGCTGCATTGATGCCAGTTAAATCGGTTAAATCTTCATCTATCAGCACAACTGCGTTGGTATCTCCTGCGGCAAAAGAAATAGTTCTTTTGGCTATTTCAAGGTCAGCGTTTTCCTGCGAGATGGCCGATTGACCAACAAGAAAAGCAAAAGCTCCAACAATACCTCCATTGTAAGCTGCATATGCACCATTTAAAAGTGCTGCGGTTGCCTCATCCAATGGAACAGGATTGTGCGGTACTGTGGTAAAAAATGGAATATCAGTAACACTTGGAATATTGGCAATCACCCCATTTGCCCCACCCGCTGTGAGTGCTTGTAACATTCCATCTAAAGCTCCAGTCAAAACCAGAGGATTTGTAATATCGTTCCTTGCATACAATGCCGGGCTAACCGTTGGGTCTAATTGATTAGTTCCGGAACCACCACTGGTTGCATATAGCAGAATATCATTTGACCCTGCCCATAGTGAAAAGAAAGATGGAGCTTGGGCAGCTGCGTCTCCAATTACAGATGCATCTTCAGCAGAAGAAAAACGAACAAAATAAGGATTAGCTGCTCCTACGGCCAAACCTGCCAAACTACCATACCCTGGAGCTAAAAGCTCATAGCTCTTGGCACCTGGAATTCCCATATTATTAAAAGGTCCAGATAATTTAGTTGTGATTTCTGTTGTGCCCGTTCCTTCCTTTGGAGTTGGGGCAGGTCCATCTGCGGTGAATTGCAAAATTAATCTATTGCCAATATCAGGTGAACCATCCATGTTGGCATCTGTTTGTCCATTTATCGTAGCACCTCCTAAATTATCCGCCATAAGTGGAATTTCAAAGGCTCCGCCTCCTGCTAAAGCAAAATTTGATGCTAGCATATTTGGAAATGAAGCTTCTTGGCCTGCCGTAAAAAGGGCATTGTCTGAGAATCCCGCTGTAAGTGAATTTCCTACGGATACATATTTTGTAAAATCTGCAGATCCAGAAGTATAAACTACCGGGTCTGGTGTTGGCGTCATTGTAAGAGGGGCGTCATCATCTGAACATGCTATCAAGAATAAGCCTAAGAAGGGGAGCAGGGCATAAAACTTTTTCATCTTTAAAATCTGTTAGAGTTAGTTTAGGTTAAATTTTAGTTAAACCTGTATTACCAAAACTATGTCAAATTTGTTATACAGACAATTAAATGGATAAAAAAATTATGCATGCATAATAAAAAGGGTTGAATTTTATGAATTTAGGAAGCGAAGCGTCTTTTCAAAAAATTGTTTTGGGTTCTCTGCATGGAGCCAATGACCAGCATTGTCAACAGTTTCAATGTCAGCATTTGGGAAATGTCTTTTTATTTCAGGAAAGTCATTGGGCATAATATATTCTGAACGATCTCCTCTTAAAAATAGGGTAGGACCTTCATAGTTTGCGGTGGCGCTTATATTTTCTCCAATTTCATCCATTTTATTTTTGAGCACCTCATAGTTGAAACGTAAACCCAATTTCCCTGGCTCCACCCAATGGAGGTTTTTTAAAAGGAATTGACGTATTCCAAAATCGGTCAAATAATTGGAAAGCTCCTGATCGGCTTCTTTTCTGCTTGAAATTTTAGCAAAATCCAGTTTTCCTAGAGCATCAATAATAGGTTGATGATGTGGAGGATAGTATTTTGGGGAAATATCCGCTACAATCAATTTAGTTACAAGTTTTGGATGTGAGGTGGCTAGCTGCATTACAGTTTTGCCTCCCATGGAGTGCCCAATAAAATCACCATTGTCAATTTTATGTGAGTCCATATAGAATAAAACATCCTCACTCATTAATTCATAATCAAAATCAGTTGAGTGAAAACTCTTTCCATGATTGCGTTGATCCACCAAATGAACTTGATAGCCATTTTCAGCAAATTGATTTCCTAGCGTTTTCCAGTTATCGGACATGCCTAAAAAACCGTGAAGGATTAATAACGGTTTCCCTTCTCCCAAGATTTTTGAATGTAATAGCTCCATTATTTTAATCTATGTAAGTACATATTGATTACGTTTTCCAGTCCCAAATAGAGGGATTCGCAAATAAGCGCATGACCAATGGAAACTTCCAATAGGTTGGGAATATGTTCTTTGAAAAACTTGATGTTATCTAAACTTAAATCATGACCGGCATTAATCCCCAAATCCATTTCATTGGCCATTTTGGCAGCATCAACAAAAGATTGAATACATTCTATGTTCTTTCCTTCAGAAAATCCTTTGGCAAAACTTTCCGTGTAGAGTTCAATTCTATCTGTCCCTGTTTGGGCGGCTCCTTTGACCATTTCTACATTTGCATCAACAAAGATGGAAGTGCGAATTCCGTTGGTTTTAAAGGTTTTGATTACATCCACCAAAAAATCTTTGTGTTTAATGGTATCCCATCCAGCGTTGGAAGTAATTGCATCTTCGGCATCTGGCACTAAGGTGACCTGCGTTGGTTTTATATCAAGAACCATGTCCACAAACTTTGGAATTGGGTTGCCTTCTATATTGTATTCCGTGGTGACAATATCTTTTAGGTCATAAGCATCTTTATAACGGATATGCCGCTCATCTGGTCTTGGGTGAATGGTTATCCCTTGTGCCCCAAAAGACTCAATATCCTTGGCAGATTTAATCAAATTGGGCATGTTACCACCCCTTGAGTTTCTTAATGTTGCCAGTTTATTGATGTTGACGCTTAATTTTGTCATAGGATTCTATTTTTTGAATGTCAAAAATAAGAATTAGGCACGCCTTTTGCGATTTAAAAGTAGTATTTTGCGCCTAATAGAAATGTAATGCAAATCCAAAATCAAATAATCACTACTGTACCCATTTTTGAGGTGTCTGAGACCTTAAAGGAGGTTATCCAGTTTTTTGAGGAAACCACTTTTTCCCATGTTGCGGTTACTGAAAATGGAATTTACATTGGTTTGTTGTCTGAAAACGATCTTGCATGTTTTGAGCCAGCCAAAAAGATAGAAGATTGGAGATTGGAGCTGGAAACTTTTTCGGTAACAAAAGATACCGCTTGGTTAGATTTGTTGGAAATGTTTTCTAGAAACGAGGCAAACGTACTTCCTGTATTAGATGAAAATCAAGTAATAATTGGTTATTATGATTTGGAGGATATTGTCGCTTTTTTTATAAATACTCCTTTTTTTAAAGAACCGGGGGGAATTCTTGTCATTGCAACAGGAATAAAGGACTATTCTTTTAGTGAAATAGCTCAAATAGTGGAAAGTAACAATGCCCGTTTACTGGGGGCATTTATTACCGATTCCCAAAATGATGTAGTGCAAATAACTTTAAAGGTAGGGACGCTAAATCTTAATGAAGTGGCGCAAACTTTTAGAAGGTACAACTACACAATAGTTTATGGAAATAGTGATGACCAGTTTTTGGAAGATTTAAAGCAACGGTCAGATTATTTAGAAAAATACCTTAACGTTTAAGATGAAAGTCGCTGTTTACGGTCAAGCTTTTCAAGAGCAGGATAAAACCTTCGTCATGGAACTTTTGGAGGAACTTCAAAAGATAAATGCTTCTGTTTATGTTGTAGAAGAGTTTATTGAACTTTTTTCTGAATACAATTTAAATTTTGATTACGGAATATTTTCCCAGACTTCTGGCTTAGACAGCTCTTTTGATATGTTTATAAGCTTTGGTGGTGACGGTACTATGCTTAGGGCAGTAACTTACGTAAAAGACCTGGGGATTCCCATAGTAGGGGTAAATACCGGTAGATTAGGGTTTTTATCCACATTTAAAAAAGAGGATGTCAGAAAAATAGTAACTGAATTTGTTGCGGGACATTATAAAATAGAGGAGAGAAGTTTGGTGGAGGTTGATTTAAATTCTGATTTGGATGAATTTGGAAACATCAATTTTGCTTTAAACGAGATTACGGTTAGCCGAAAGGACACCACTTCTATGATAACGGTAGAAACCTATTTGAACGATGAGTATTTAACATCCTACTGGGCAGATGGATTAATAGTTTCTACACCAACTGGTTCCACAGGATACTCACTGAGTTGTGGAGGTCCAGTGATAGCCCCAACGGCAAAATCATTGGTTCTAACCCCAATTGCTCCGCATAACCTTAATGCACGACCTTTAGTAATTTCAGATGATACCTATATAAGATTAAAAGTGTCTGGACGGGAAGAAAACCATTTGGTTTCCTTGGATTCTAGGATTGCAAGTATCCCCAACGGCAAGGAAATTATTGTTAAAAAATCAGATTTTACAATTAAAATGATAGAGTACAATTCGGAAAGCTTTTTTAAAACACTTCGCAATAAATTGCTTTGGGGACAAGATAAACGTAATTGAACCTATCAAAAACAATAAAAGAAGCTAAAAACTGTTTAACAAAAGAGAACATTTATAACAGTATACCCTATAGACCTTCCTTTACCTCTAACATGTATAACTTTTAGATAGTATGCGAATAGTTTTGGCTATTTTTTTGTGCTTTGTGGTTAAGGTGAATGCCCAGACCTATGAGATCGGTGTTTTTGCCGGCGGAGCCAATGTAATTGGTGATGTTGGCAGAACAAACTACATACTTCCCTCCGGACCAGCTTTTGGAGGTATTTTTAAGTGGAATAAAAGTAAAAGATATGCATGGCGTGCAAGTGTAATGTACGGAAGCTTTACAGCTGATGACTCCAAATCCAGCAAATCTTCAAGAGAACAACGCGGATATGTAATAGATAATTCTGTTCTGGAGGCCTCCGCAGGCATTGAATTTAACTTTGTTGAATACAATCTTCACAAGCTTGGACCGGCCTTTACCCCTTATCTTTACACAGGTCTTACCTACTTTAGGTATGATTTTAATTATTTTGATGCCCTCCAAGTGCAGGATATTAACCAAAAAGAAGGTAGTTTTGCAATTCCTATGACGGTAGGGGCAAAGTATCGATTAAATCAATTCTTGATTCTTGGTGCTGAAATTGGGGCTAGGTACACGTTTACAGACAATTTGGATGGAAGCAATCCTGAAGGTTCTAATTTTGAGCAATTTAGATTTGGAAATATTTTAAGCGATGATTGGTATGTCTTTTCAGGTTTTACGTTAACGTATACCTTTGGGCGTAAACCCTGCCAGGATTGTTTTGAATAAAAATGCACACATTAGAGGACGTAAACACGGATAAGCTTCCAAAACATGTTGCCATTATCATGGATGGTAATGGTAGGTGGGCCAAACAACGTGGTAAACTCAGAATTTTTGGTCACGAGAATGGAGTGGAGGCGGTAAGAAAAACCGTTGAGAACTGCGCAAAACTTCAAATACAATTTTTAACACTTTACGCTTTTTCCACGGAAAACTGGAACCGCCCCAAACTAGAAGTAGAAACCTTAATGAAACTTTTAGTGGCTTCTTTACGTAAAGAACTAAAGACACTCAATAAAAATAATATTAGGCTAAATGCAATTGGTAATATAGATTCTTTGCCTTCTAAAGCCCAAAAACAACTTGCGGAAGTTATTTCAAAAACATCTGACAATACTGGTATGATGCTTACTTTGGCCCTTAGCTATGGCTCTAGGGAAGAAATAAAAACAGCCATAAAAGAGATAAGCATCAAAGTTAAAAATAATATAATTTCACCCGAAAATATTGACGAAACCGTTATAAATACTCATCTTTACTCGCATTTTTTACCAGATGTAGATTTACTCATACGTACCAGTGGGGAACGTAGAATAAGTAATTTTTTACTTTGGCAAATTGCATACGCTGAATTATATTTTATTGATGTATTTTGGCCTGATTTTAGTGAGCATCATTTGGTAGAAGCAATATTAAGTTACCAAAATAGAGAACGACGATTTGGAAAAACTAGCGAACAACTCAATTAAGGATATAAAAAATTCCACCCAACTATACCTAAAACTACTCCTTCTACTACTCTTCACCAATCAAAGCTTTTCTCAGGATACTTCCTTTGAAGATGGGAAGAGTTATATTTTAGGAGGGTTGTCGGTTACTGGTCTACAAAGCTATAATGAACAAACGGTTAAAACCTATACCGGTCTTCGGGTGGGACAAGCAATTACCATTCCTGGAGATGAGATTAGCGCTGTTATAAAAAAGTTATGGAGCTTAGAATTGTTCAGCAACGTTGAAATCTACTACACCAAAATAGAAGGTGATAAAATCTTTTTGGAGTTAAATATTTTAGAACGACCAACACTTTCAAACGTTACGGTATATGGTGTTAAAAAACGAAAGGTAGAAGACATTATAAATGATACAGACCTTAAAAAGGGGAAAAAAATCACTGAGAGTCTAATTGCAAACACTAAAAATTACCTTCAAAACAAATATAAAAAGCAAGGCTTTTTAAATGCTAAAGTAAATATAGCCACGGCTGCGGATACATCTGGTACCAATACACAAAGTATGGTCATCAATGTAAAAAAGGGTGACAAGGTTAAAATTCGGAAAATAGTATTTGAAGGGAACGAAAAGCTTACGGACAAAAGACTTGCAAAGTCATTAAAGAAAACGAAGAAGAAAAAGATTTACCGCTTTTGGAAGAAATCCAAATATATAGAAGCTGATTACAAAGAAGATCTTTCCAGTCTGGTGGATGCATATGCCGAGAGGGGGTATAGAGATGCACGAATTTTATCCGACACTTTTGTGAAAGTTGATGAAAACAACATCGATTTAAAAATAAGCGTTGAAGAAGGGGATAAATATTATTTTGGGGATATCAACTTTGTTGGTAATTCAGTGTATACGGACAGGCAGTTGAGTCAGGTCTTGGGTATTCGTAAAGGAGCTACGTATAATGGAGTATTGCTTAAAAAACGAATAGCCGATGATACAAAACCCGATGGTGAGGATTTAACCAACCTCTATCAAAACAATGGGTACTTGTTTTCAAGTATTAACCCAGTTGAAGTATCTGCAATAAATGATACGATCAATTTTGAGATACGTATTATAGAAGGTAAAGAAACCTTCTTAGATCACGTTACCGTATCTGGAAATGATAAAACCAATGACCACGTAATTTTTAGGGAACTACGTACTAGACCCGGACAGAAATACAGCAAGGATAATATTGTACGTAGTATTAGGGAATTAGGACAATTAGGATTTTTTGATGCTGAGCAAATAGTGCCAGACATTCAAAACCCTGACCCCAATGCCGGTACGGTAGATATAAAATATAGTTTGGTGGAATCTGGTTCTAGCCAAATAGAATTGCAAGGCGGTTTCGGCGGTGGCGGATTTATTGGAACTTTGGGTCTGTCTTTTAGTAATTTTTCATTAAGAAATATCTTTAATGGTGAGGCCTACAAACCAGTTCCTATGGGAGATGGTCAGACGTTTGCACTCCGTTTACAAGCGAGTAGAACATTCCGTGTATATAGTTTGAATTTTGCAGAACCATGGTTAGGTGGCAGAAAACCTGTTAGGTTTAACTTTTCATTGTCAAGAACTCAGCAATTCGCCACCAATTTTAACAATCAAGGTAGATTGGATGTTGATAGGGATAGAGGATTTTCAATAACAGGGATTTCAGCGGGGCTTGCTAAAAGAGTACAATGGCCAGATGATTTCTTTACAATTTCCCATTCTTTGAGCTACCAGTTATATGATTTCAACGACTTTAATAATGGACTTTTCAATTTTGGTAATGGTAGTTCCAACTCTTTAAGTTATACTTTCGGAATATCAAGAAGTTCACAAGGTCCCAGTAGAATATTTCCGTTGACAGGATCAAATTTTGAACTTACAGCAAAGTTTACTCCGCCATATTCACTTTTTAGTGGCAAGAACTTTAAAGAAATAAGGACTACTATCGACGAGACCACAGAAAGGCTTTTTGAGATTGGTGCAACCCCGGCGAACATTGAAGAACAGCTAGAATTTGAAGAGTTAAGTGATGAGTTGGAAAGATTGGAAGAAGAACGCTTTAAACTATTGGAATTCTACAAAATAAAATTTAAAGGTGACTGGTACACAAGATTGGTTGATAAGCTGGTATTGCGTTCCAATGCAGAATTTGGCTTTTTGGGGAGCTACAATAATGATATAGGTAATGTGCCATTTGAACGTTTCTTCGTTGGTGGAGATGGTCTAGGGAACTTTACTCTGGATGGAAGAGATGTAGTTCAATTAAGAGGATATGAAAACAGTTCTTTGACTCCTTTTATTACAAATCCAATAACAAACAGACAGGAGCAAGATGGTGGTACTATTTATAACAAATTCTCTTTAGAATTACGTTACCCTCTTACATTGAAACCTTCAGCTTCCATTTATGCGCTTTCTTTTTTGGAAGCAGGAAACGCATTTAACAATTTTAATGAGTATAATCCGTTTGAATTAAAAAGATCTGCCGGAGTGGGGCTACGTATTTTTATGCCGGCATTTGGTCTCTTGGGTATTGATTTTGGGTATGGCTTTGATACAGATGCCAGACCAGGATCGGTTGGACCAAGCGGCTGGCAAACGCACTTCATCATCGGGCAACAGTTTTAACCAGAAGAAAAATACTGTTTTTGCAATTTCTAAATAGCTCATTTTAAATTATTTAGTTATTTTGGCACGATATTTTCTTAGTAAAAAGCGGAATCAAAAATGAATACCAAAGTTCTTTTATCATTAATTGTTTTGATGTCTTCCTTTTATGGCTTCTCGCAAAGAGGAGTACGAATTGGGTATGTGGATATGGAGTATATCCTTGAAAATGTTGAGGAATATAGGGACGCAACAGAACAATTAAATACCAAGGCCCAGAAATGGAAGCAGGAAATTGAGCTTAAACAAAGTGTTGTTGAGCAGATAAAGAAGGATTTAATGGCGGAGAAAGTGCTTTTAACAGATGAGTTAATTGCTGAACGTGAAGAGGAAATCCAGATTTTGGAGAAAGAAATGCTGGACTATCAACAGGATCGTTTTGGTCCACAAGGAGATTTGGTGTTGCAGAAACAACTTTTGATTCAGCCAATACAAGACCAAGTTTTTAACGAGGTCCAAAAAATTGGTGGAAATAAAAGATACGATTTTATTTTTGATAAATCGGCAGATGTTGTAATGTTGTACTCCGAAAAAAGACACGATATCAGTGACTTGGTTTTAAGGGAGATAGCTCGGACCAGAAAGGTGAGCAAATCCAATAAAAAGGAACAGCAAAAGAGCCGCTTAGATAAGTTTAAAGAAGAAGAGGTTGAAGCTGATAAAGAAGTGAGCGAGGCGTTAAAAGAACGGCAAGCAAAAGCAGAAGAAGCAAGAGATTCTAAAACTAAAGAAATTGAAGATAGGAGAACTGAGCAATTAAGGCTTAGAGAAGAGCGGAAGAAAGCATACGAAGAAAGAAGAAAAAAATTATTGGAAGAGCGCGAAGCCAAGCGAAAAGGCAAATTAGAAGAAAGGAAAAAAGCGCAAGAACAACAAAAGGATTCAATACAACAATAAATATTGAAACACTAAAATTAACATTCAAATAGTAACTTAGAATCATGAAAAATGTAAAGAAGATTGCTGTAGCCCTAGTCTTATTTGTGGCGGCTACTGGTTTTGTAAATGCGCAGAGCAAGGTTGCCCACATCAATGTGCAGCAATTATTGTCTGAAATGCCGGAGATGAAAGCAGCACAAGGCGAACTAAAAAAATTACAAGAAACGTATAGAGCGGATATAGAGAGTTCTATGACTGAGCTTCAAAATAAATATACCCAATACTCTAACGAGGCTACTTCAAAATCTGAAGAAGAAAACCAAAAAAGAGCAGTTGAGCTTCAAGGGTTTGAGAAAAACATTAAAGAAGCAGAGCAAGCTGCAGTTCAAGAGATGCAAAAGAAGCAACAAGAATTGTTTGCTCCTATTTCTGACAGAGCAAAAACTGCTATTGAAAAAGTTGCTGCTGCACAAGGTTTTGACTATGTAGTAGATGCTAGCCCTGGACTTAGTCTTATCGTAGCCAAAGGAAAAGATTTATTACCAGCAGTAAAACAAGAATTAGGCTTCTAACACTTTTACTTTTACAATATTATAACCGCTTTCTCTACTAGATAAAGCGGTTTTTTATTTTCTAATATTAGTGTCTATTTTTGAACATGCAACAACCCATTGGGATTTTTGATTCAGGTGTTGGAGGAACATCCATTTGGAAGGAAATACAAAAGTTACTTCCCACTGAAAACACCATCTACCTTGCAGATAGCAAGAATGCACCATACGGTGCTAAATCAAAAGAGGAGATTCTAGAGCTTAGCATAAAAAACACGGAGTTTTTACTTCAAAAAAAATGCAAGTTAATTGTAGTTGCTTGCAATACTGCTACCACAAACGCTATTGATTATTTGCGTGCAACGTATAAAGTTCCGTTCATAGGAATAGAGCCTGCTATAAAGCCGGCAGCGCTCCATACAAAGACCAAGAAAGTAGGTATTTTGGCAACCAAGGGCACCCTGTCTAGTAGTTTGTTCCATAGTACCTCAAAAATCTTTGCCGAAGGAATTACGGTGCTGGAACAAGAAGGTACAGGCTTGGTCGAATTGATTGAAGCGGGGGAGGTCTATTCAAAAACAACAACAGAACTTTTAAAGAAGTATATGGATCCAATGTTGGAGGAAGACATTGATTGCCTTGTTTTAGGTTGTACACATTACCCTTACCTGATACCTATTCTTAAGGGCCTACTTCCCCAAAAGGTGACAATAATAGATTCTGGAGAGGCTGTGGCACGACAAACAAATACCATATTGATTAAAAATCAGCTATCCTCCAAAATAGGGAATAATACAAAACACATATTTTTCTCCAATTCAAATGTGAAGGTCCTTAAAAACTTGGTAGATGGTACTAATGTTGAGGTTTCCCATCTAGACTTCTAATCTTCACTTTCTGCGATAGGTGAGGTACGTAAAATCGTGTTGGTGTTTCTCGTCTTTAGGATGATACGCTTCGTTAACTAGCTCCCACTCATTTGTATCAATAGATGGGAAAAAAGTATCAGCTTCAAAAGAATCATGGATCCTGGTTAACTCGATATCCGTGGCAAATTCCATTGCCTGTTTATAAATTTCACCTCCCCCAATAATAAATGCAGATTCTTCATCAGTTATCAATTCTATGGCATTTTCTATAGAATGAGCCATGGTACATGGAAATTTAGGGGTATAGTTCTTATCCCGTGTAATTACAATATGTTCTCTATTTGGGAGTGCCTTTGGGAAACTTTCTAAAGTTTTACGGCCCATAATTATTTTATGTCCAGTGGTCAAGGTCTTAAAACGCTTAAAATCATCAGGCAGGTGCCAGGGAAGATCGTTGTTTATGCCAAGGGCGTTGTTTTCTCCTGCTGCCGCAATAATAATCAATTGCCTCACAAATCTTTTTTTTTATTGATTTTGGAAAGTGGAAAATCAGTATCAATTTCCTTTTGAATTTCTGCAATACGTTTCTTTTGTTTGCTTACCAACTTTTCTCGTTGTTGTCGCTCCCATTTCTGCCCCATAAATTTATTGGTAACAAAAACATTGAATGCATGCATTATGAACAAAAAGGCCCATAAAAGAATGGCCCAAATAAACCAATCATAGGCTTCACCGTACTTTAGGATTTTATTGATGAGGACAAGAAAAATGCTGCCTATTAGAAAAATTACAAAATGGGAAAACAGTCTTTTTTTTTGACGAATTCGCTTTTGGGCATTTTCCAAAAGTTCATGCTGTTCTATATCAACTGGGTTTTGTTCCTTCTTTCTTGATAACATTGAATGGCTATCTTTATAGGCAAATATAATTGAATTACATCCAAAATTTTATCAATGCAAAACTTAAGAAAGAAATTCCCTGTTTTAAAGCAATGCATATATGCCAATACTGCAGCAACTGGCCTGTTGTATGAAGACTTGTTAGAATGGAGACAAGAACATGATTTGGATTATCTGATAGGGGGGAGCGAGATGAAAATGAAGAGTTTTCACAATATGTCAAATGTAAGAGACGCTGTGGGTAAATTTTTTAGTTGTAAAACGGAAAATGTAGCATTGGTGCCCAACTTTACCCTAGGCCTTAATATGCTTTTAGAGGGATTAACAAAGAAGCAAAATATACTCCTTTTAAAGGACGATTATCCCTCTTTAAATTGGCCTTTTGAGATGAGGGATTTTAATAGGGAATATATTGAAATTGATGAAAAACTAGAGGAGAGAATCTACGAAAAAGTGCAAACTGGAAAAATTGATGTTCTTGCCCTAAGTATTGTACAATGGGTGAACGGTGTCAAGATAGATTTAGATTTTCTGAAGAAGTTAAAAAACGATTTTAAAAACCTATTGATTATTGTGGATGGCACTCAATTTTGTGGTACCCAAGAATTCAATTTTCAAGATTCTGGTATAGATGTCTTGGGAGCAAGTGCATACAAGTGGTTGTTGTCCGGTTATGGCAATGGTTTTGTTTTGGTCAAAGAAGAAGCCAAAGAGCGTTTTGACCTTAAATTTATTGGTAATGGCTCTGTAGATAGAGAAATTGACAAAAGAGATGATATTCCTTTCTGTAAATATTTAGAACCAGGACATTTGGACTCATTCAATTTTGGGAGTCTGCAATTTTCGTTGAATTTTTTAGAAAACATTGGTATGAATCACATTTCAGCCCAAATGGAAAAATTATCATCCAAAGCCAAAGCAGAATTTTCAGCATTGAATCTTTTAGAGGAAAATGTGGTGGACAGAAACCTGCATAGCACCATCTTTAATATAAAGGGAGATAAGCAGCTTTTTAATAAGCTTGAGAGTCAAAATGTTGTTTGTGCGCTTCGCGGTGATGGTATTCGCTTAAGTTTTCACTTTTACAATACAGAAAACGAGATTGATGCAATTGCGGATATGCTCAAATCCTAAGTGATAAATATCATTTTTTTTGAAAAATCAAACACTAATTTTGTAGATGTAATCCTATTGTTAGGCGCATTTTATCAATATGATAAATCGAACGTAACTTATTGTAAGTAAGCCGTTTTATGTATTGTTTTGCGTTTGACTTAAAAAAGAAAAATACCATGGCAATAAAAAAACAATACCTTAAGAGCAAGCCTGTTTGTAAAGTTACATTCACTGTGCCTGCAGAAGAAGCAAAGAAAGTAGCTGTAGTTGGCGATTTCAATAATTGGAACCCAAAAGGAAGTACTTTAAGAAAGTTGAAAAACGGAACCTTTAAAGGAACGTTTGAACTTCCAAAAGAAAACACTTACGAGTTTAGATACTTGGTAGACGGATCATATATTAATGATACCGAAGCTGATCGTTTTCAATGGAACGATTATGCTGGGACAGAAAATGCTGTTTTAGAACTATAAAACTTTTAAAGTCGCCATTGAAGTTTACGCTTCAATGGTGACTCCTTTCCAAAAAGCGACCTTTCCTTTAATGGGTTTTGCGAGTTCGCTTGTTTCTGGGTAGTACCAAGCAGCATCAGTATTTTGATTTCCATCTACCTCTATTGAGTAATAAGAAGCAACACCTTTCCACGGGCATGTTGTGTGAGTTTCACTAGGTTTAAAAAACTCCTTTTTAATACTCTCCTCAGGAAAGTAATGATTATTTTCTATAACCACAGTGTCATCACTTTCTGCTATTACGGTGTTATTCCAAATTGCTTTCATAAATTATTTTTTAAAAACGTAATTTTTATACTGTTGTTCAGAATCTGTGAATTCCGTTACTATTTTGAGGTCCGCTTTTTCCGCCAACCATTCTACAATAGCATCATCGTATTTTTGAGAAATTTCGGTATGGATGGTTTCCCAAGCTTTAAGACGTATTTCCAACTCCAAACTTTCAATCCAAACGTTTTGTTCTTCTTTTGATACCAAATAACTTTTGGCCGTTCCGGTCTCTGGATCATAAACTTCCCAATGTGAAAACTTGTCCAGATTAAAACTCCCGCCCATTTCTTTATTGATGCGGGCTAGAATGTTTTTGTTGAAAGCTTCGGTAATACCAGTTTTGTCATTATAGGCATCCAATATGGTCTGTGGGTTTTTTTTCTGGTCAAATCCCATAAAAATTAGGTCCCCATCATTTATGGAATCCTTCATATTTCTTAAGAATTCCAAAGCTTGTGGATGTAATAGATTACCAATATTGGAACCAAGAAATAGGATTACTTTTTTTCGTTCGTTAGCATCTCCAATATCCCTTAAAGTATCAAAATACGTGCCTTGTAATGTGTTTATCTCTACTTCTGGAATTTCTTGCCCCAAGGACTCTTCCAATTGATCAAGTGCATTTTGGCTAATGTCTATAGGCCTATAATCAAAAGAAATATTTTTTTCTGTAAAATGGCGAAGCAAGATTTTAGTCTTTTTTCCATCTCCCGCGCCTAATTCAAACAGACTAAAAGGTTCATCATTTTTTCCAAAAAGTTCTGCGATTTCGGTCTTGTTTTCTTCAAGAATGTTGAACTCACAATCCGTGAGATAATATTCGGGCATAGCCATAATATCTTGAAATAATTTGTCGCCTATTTCATCATAAAAATATTTGGAAGACAAATGTTTGGGATATGTGGTCAACCCTTCATAAACCTCTTGCTCAAAAGTTGAGGTAAAGGTTGTGACTTCATTGTTTTGCATAGTGGTTATGTCGTAATTACTTGGCTAACCTTAAACCGGTAAATTGCCATCTTAATTGGGGGTGAAAAAAATTTCTATAGGTATGTCTTGTATGCTTTGTGGGTGTTGCTACGGAGCCTCCTCTCAATACTTTTTGGTTAACCATAAACTTGCCGTTGTATTCACCCAATGCACCATCTGCTTTTTGATAATTGGGGTAGGGAAGGTAAGCGCTTTCTGTCCACTCCCAACGTTTGCCCCACGGAAAAAATGCTTGTCCGGCTTCCCATTCAAACTCAGTGGGTAACCTAAGTCCTTTCCATTGTGCATAGGCAAAAGCCTCAAAATAGGAGATATGCGTTAACGAAGCATCCACTTTTACTTTTTGAAGGCCTTGAGCTGTGTAGTTGTACCAATCTCCATCAATGTTATGCCAATAGAACGGTGCAATAATTTGATTCTGACTCACCCAATCCCATCCTTCGGCATGCCAAATATCAAAACGTTGATAGCCTCCTGCTTCAATGAATTCTATAAACTCTCCATTGGTGACCAATTTATTGGAAATCTCGTATGAATGTAGGTACACTTTGTGTTTTCCCAATTCATTATCGTAGCAAAAATCAGATGAATTATGTCCAATCTCATAAACACCCTCTTCTACAGCAATCCAGTCTTGTCGATGGTTTTCTATGGGATGGTCTTCAAATTCTTTGGAATATTCAGGTAAAAGGGGGTTGTTTCCAAGAATATATTTGATGTCTGTCAATAATAATTCTTGGTGTTGCTTTTCATGATGAATTCCTATTTCTAATACCGCATTGATCTCTTCGTTTTGATCAGTTGCTAAAAACTTTTTAATGCCCTCTGTAACATACTTCCTATATTCATAGACTTTTTTCACGGATGGCCTGGATAAGTTTCCCCTATCTGATCGGACCACTCTTTTTCCTACAGTCTCATAATAACTATTAAAAACAAAAGAAAAATCTTCATCAAATAGGGTGTAATCCTTGGCATGGGGCTTCAGAATAAATTCTTCAAAAAACCACGTGGTGTGGCCCAAGTGCCATTTTGGTGGACTTACATCTATTACCGGCTGAACCACGTAATCTTCAATTTCTAAAGGTTGACAGATATCTTCGGAATGTTTTCTGGTTTCCAAAAAGAAATCCAAAAGGGAATCGGTAAGAATCATAAAAATGTTTTACACCTTAAAGATAAAAAATAAGGTCTAGTTTACCGCATAAACTGGAAGACTAAAACTAAAGGAAGTACCTTCATTTGGTTTACTGAACACCTTAATCTTACTATCGTGTATCTCCATTATTTTCTTTACAATAGCGAGGCCTAGACCTGTGCCCTCCTTTTCCTGACCAACTTTGGTCTGTCTGTAACGCTCAAAGATCAGGGCTTGGTTATCATTTTTAATTCCTGGACCAGAATCTTGAATTATAACTTCTACATGGTCATTCTCTGCTTCAATTTTTACGGTAACCTCTCCGCCTTTTGGGGTGAATTTTAACGCATTGTCCATCAAGTTTTGGATAGCTCTTTCTACAAGAGAGATATCAGCAAAAACCAATGGAACACTCTTTGCCATGGACAGTTTTAAATCAATGTTTTTCTGTTCTGCCAATAAAGAATAGTTTCTGTGAATATCATTGGCCAATTCACTAATTAAAAAAGGTTCTTTTTCTGGCTGAATTTGGTTGGCCTCCAGCTTTGAGTATTCAAAAAGCTGGGAGACCAACTTGGAAAGACGTTCACTACTGCGGGTAACGGTTTTTAGATATTCGGCCCGTTCCTCAGCAGAAAGCTCATCGTTTTTCATGTGAAGTGTTTCAATATAGCCTTGTATTATGGATAGTGGTGTTCGCAAATCGTGGGAAATATTGGCAATTAATTCTTGTCTCAATTGCTCAACGGACTTTATTTTTTCAATATCAGATAAAATGGTATCAGCCATGCTATTATAGGTGCTAGCTACATTGGCCAGATCTGTTTTTTCAGCATTTTCTATCCGATACTCTAAATCGCCTTGTTGAAACCGCTTGGCGGCATAGATAATCTTCCTTAAGCTTCTGGTGAGGTACCAAATAGCAAGTATGCCCAAGAGGGTGGCAAAAACTAACGTTAATACAGACCCGCCAAGGCCCAAACGCATAAAATAACTGTTGAACAAATCGCTTCGGGTAGCTAAAAAATCCTCTCCAGCAAGAATAATGTATACATAGCCTTCATGGCCATCCTTGTTAAAATGGGCTGCTGAAAAAATGGTTTGTTTGGATAAATCCTTAGGATCATCACCTATTGTATAGCTACTCCCTTTTTCATTGATGAACCTTTTTATTGGTTCTAGATTCACTTTTTTCTGCTTGGTCTCAGGAGCGTCATGGTCAAGGACAACAGAGTACTGTACATTTCCAGAATTATCCAATAGATACACTTCAATGGCGCGGTTCACGGCCATCATATCATGCATGATGTCTCCAAAAAGGGCTTTGTTTACCGTTCCAGTAGAATCAAAAGGGTGCGTATCCTTAAATTTCTCCTCAATAAGATCTTGAGCAAGATTGGCATGTAAGCGCTGGGTGGTCTCATAAAAATATTTGTTAGATAGATATATGGACGTAATGGTGTACCCAATACCTGCAAGCAATAGAATAGCAAGGAATGAGAGGGTGAGTTTTAGGATAAATCTAACGGAAAGTATATTGTTTTTCATCTGTAGCGGTTTGGTTAGGCCTCCATAAGTTCTTCATTGAATTTATATCCTACCCCCCATGTGGTCAAAATAAATTTAGGATTGCTCATGTCTGGTTCAATTTTAGAGCGTAGACGGTTAATATGGGAATTCACAGTATGCTCATACCCTTTAAAATCATACCCCCAAATCATGTTCAATAATTTTGAACGATCATAGCTTTTTCCTGGATTCGAGGATAAAAGCACCAAGAGCTCAAATTCTTTAGGAGAAAGCTCTATTTTTTTACCATCTAAAAGCACTTTGCGCATATCAATGTCTATGGATAGCATATCAAATTCCATCAACTTTGGATTTTTCTCTGAAGATGGTTCCACAATATCCATTTTCTGTCTTCTAAAAATGGCTTTTACCCGGGCAATAAATTCACGAACGCTAAAGGGCTTGGTTAAATAATCATCAGCACCCACTTCTAATCCCAATACTTTATCAATTTCCTCAGAACGAGCGGTAAGCATCATTATGGGGGATTTAATATTATTTGCTCTAATCTTCTGACAGATTTCAATACCGTCCATTTCTGGAAGCATTACATCTAGAATAATAAGATCTGGATTTTCGTTGATGGCCTTTCGTAATCCAACATCCCCTCTATCAGCCGTCAAAA
>Ga0316204_10002224_pt1 | contig 45366 bp, 39 predicted proteins | sample 6monrhotite_MG_2_FD_205661 | JGI IMG/M metagenome (GOLD analysis project Ga0316204, IMG submission 205661) | Microbial mat bacterial communities from mineral coupon in-situ incubated in ocean water Damariscotta River, Maine, United States -... | ecosystem: Environmental > Aquatic > Marine >... | reverse complement strand
TTAAGTCTCGATGATAAAAATATTAAAAAATAAAATTTACCGAATGAGAACCAGCAATGCTTTTAATTCCAGCAATCGATCTTAAAGACGGCAAATGTGTGCGCCTTAAGCAAGGCCGCATGGAAGACGACACCGTATTCTCTGATGACCCCGTGGCCATGGCGCGTCGCTGGGTAGAGGCCGGTGCGCGACGTTTACACCTGGTGGATTTGAATGGTGCCTTTGAAGGCAAGCCCATGAATGCCGGTATCGTACACGACATCGTTGAAGCCTTTCCCGATGTGCCGGTACAAATCGGTGGTGGCATTCGTGATGAAGAGACGATTCAGACCTATCTGGACGCCGGTGTGCAATACGTCATTATCGGTACCCGGGCTGTGAATGCGCCGCACTTTGTATCAGACATCTGCTTGAGTTTCCCCGGCCATATCATCATCGGACTGGATGCCAAAGATGGCAAGGTAGCCATTGATGGCTGGTCCAAGCTATCACATCATGATGTCATCGACATGGCCAAGCACTTTGAGCAAGACGGTGTTGAAGCCATTGTCTACACGGATATCTCACGTGATGGCATGATGAATGGCGTTAATGTGGAATCCACAGTGAAGTTGGCGCAAGCAATTAAAATTCCGGTCATTGCCTCTGGCGGCATTACCAACCTCGACGACATCAGAGCGTTAAGCAAAGTCGCCGATGAAGGTATCGTGGGCGCTATTACCGGGCGCGCAATTTACGAAGGCACGCTGGATTTTGTGGAGGGCCAGAAGTTGGCCGACAATTTGGCTAGCGGAAAGTAGAGATCCAATAATGGGACTGGCAAAACGCATTATCCCCTGTCTCGATGTGGACAACGGTCGCGTGGTCAAAGGCGTACAGTTCGTGGATATCCGCGATGCCGGTGATCCGGTAGAAGTTGCCAAGCGTTATGATGAACAGGGCGCAGACGAAATCACTTTTCTTGATATTACCGCCAGCTCCGATGGCCGTGAAACCATGGTGCATGTAGTGGAAGAAGTGGCTGGCCAGGTCTTTATTCCTTTAACCGTTGGCGGAGGTATTCGCACAGTGGAAGATATCCGGCGCATGTTAAACGCGGGTGCAGATAAAGTCGCTATCAATACTGCAGCGGTTTTTAATCCCGAGTTTGTGCGCGAGGCAGCAGACAAGTTTGGCTCACAATGTATTGTGGTGGCTATCGATGCCAAGTGTGTGAGCGAAGAGGACGAAGACAAGCGTTGGGAAATTTTCACCCATGGTGGTCGTAAACCTACCGGCATCGATGCCATAGAATGGGCCAAAAAAATGGTGGACTACGGTGCTGGTGAAATCTTGTTGACCAGCATGGATCGTGATGGCACCAGGATCGGTTTTGATCTGGAACTGACGCGTGCGGTGAGTGACGCGGTGACAGTGCCGCTAATTGCCTCCGGTGGCGTGGGTGAACTGAAGCACCTTGCCGAAGGCGTGATAGAAGGTCGTGCTGATGCGGTGCTGGCTGCAAGCATTTTTCACTTTGGCGAACACAGTATCGAAGAGGCCAAGCGTGCCATGATTGCGCAAGGTGTCGAGATGCGTTTGTGAAGTATTTTGTCAGGTGTCAATCGACTGTGGTTAGAGTGATTAAGTTTGCGATAAAACGCAGGGGTCGCAGAGACGCAGAGAAAAACAATTTAAAAGCGCGGCGTCTCTGTGATCTCTGCGCGGAACCGTTGAATTCTACGCAACCTCATAAGCCGCAGAAAACAGCGCCCCTGATTTGTGACGAATACGTGGTGGCTACGTAATGGATTGGCTGAACAAAATCAAATGGGATGCCGACGGCTTGGTGCCCGCCATTGCGCAGGATGCACAAAGCGGCAAAGTGTTAATGATGGCATGGATGAACCGAGAATCCTTGCAACTGACTGTCGATGAAGGCCGTGCTATATATTGGTCACGTTCCCGGCAAAAGCTATGGCGGAAGGGTGAAGAATCCGGTCATGTGCAAAAACTGAAAGACCTACGCCTCGATTGTGATGCAGACGTGCTGTTGTTATCAGTAGAGCAACTGGGTGGTATTGCCTGTCACACCGGACGTGAGCGTTGTTTTTATCAGCAATATCAGGATGGTCAGTGGATTGAAACAGACGTGGTAATCAAAGACCCTGATGAAATTTATGAGCCGTAGGGTGAGCGTGATTTTGGCTTGCTTGTTGTTTAGAGGCGAAAGTTTGTGAGTGAAATTTTGCAACAATTGGCAGAAGTGCTGGAGGCGCGCAAGGGCGCATCACCAGATAGCTCTTATGTGGCCAGCCTTTACCATAAGGGGCTCGATGCAATCCTGAAAAAAGTTGGTGAAGAGGCCACAGAAACAGTAATGGCTGCCAAGGATGGTGATGCAGACAAGATTGTGTGTGAAATTGCAGATTTGTGGTTTCACACTTTGGTGCTACTAGCCCAACAGGAGCTGGCCCCACAACAAGTGCTGGATGAACTTTCACGACGCTTTGGTTTGTCTGGTTTGGATGAAAAAGCCGGTAGGGGAAATAAAAGTGAGTGATTGTCTGTTTTGTAAAATTGTAGCGCGAGAGATTCCTTCCGATACTGTGTATGAAGACGAACAAGTCCTCGTGTTCAAGGATCTTTATCCAAAGGCTGACGTGCATTTGTTAGTGGTGCCGCGCGAACATATTGCCAGCCTGGACGAAATAGAGGCTACACACGATGCCTTGCTGGCACATATGATACGGTTGTTGCCAAAACTGGCAAAAGAGCATGGGCTGGATGATGGTTTTCGGACGATTATTAACACCGGAGCTGGTGGCGGGCAGGAAATTTTTCATTTACATATTCATATTTTGGGTGGCGGGCGACTTCCCGGGTTTAGTTAACTCACAAGGTTAAAATTAATTCTGGTGCATTTTATTAATGCGTAAAAAATAAAACGCCACCTGAGCAAAGCGGAGAGTAAAAAATGGGTATCAGTATCTGGCAGTTGGTAATTGTCCTGGTGATCGTATTGTTATTGTTCGGCGCCAAACGCCTGCGTAACGTGGGTGGTGATTTGGGTTCGGCCATCAAAGGCTTTAAATCAGCGATGAGTGAGGAAGAAAAGAAAACCGATGAGCCCACTCAACTGACTAAGGACGCGAGTGATATCATCGAAGATGAAGTTACCAGCAAAGAAAAAGAAAAGGACAAGGTCTGATTTGAGTGGAGAATATCGAGTTGCAGAGATTCAGGGAAGCCCTGATCTTTAGTGATTGGTCATTCGTAATGAGTCCTTGATAGCATGTTCGATATAAGTTTCATGGAAATGGCGTTGATCGGCGTGATTGCCTTGGTGGTGATCGGCCCCGAACGCCTGCCCGGCGTGGCGAGAACAGTGGGTCAGTGGCTTGGCAGTGCGCGGCGTTTTATGAGTTCAGTGCAGGCCGATATCAACCTGGAAGTGAACAAGTCTGATGAGCTGAAACGTCTGCTGGAAGAGCAAACCAAAATTCAGTCCTTGCATGAAATTCTGGAACAAGCCCCGACAGAACCGGACGATCGCAAGCCGGTTCCAAGAGCAATTCCGTCAAAACAGCAACCATCCGCAAGCAAGCCACAGGAACAGAAACCGGAGTACGAGGTGAAGGCGAGCAATGATGCCACACCGACTACCGGCGATGACGGTGTTGTCGCAGACCGTTCTCCAAACAACAAACATGACTGACCCAAAGCAATACCCTCCACCCAGCGAACAACCCCTGGTACAACATTTGTTGGAGTTGCGTGATCGTCTGTTACGTGTGGTATTGGTCATCGTAGTATTGTTCCTCGGCCTGTTTGCCTTTGCCAACGATCTGTACACATATCTTGCCGACCCTTTGTTGCGGCAGATGGCGGAAGGCACCAGCATGATTGCCACGCAAGTGGTCTCACCTTTTTTAACCCCCTTTAAGCTGGCGCTGGTGCTGTCGATTTTTATTGCGGTGCCTTTTATTCTTTATCAGGCATGGGGTTTTATGGCGCCGGGGTTGTATAAGCACGAAAAGAAACTGGTTTACCCTCTGTTATTGTCCAGCACCATTTTGTTTTATGCCGGTATGGCCTTTGCCTATTACGTGGTGTTTCCGCTGGTATTTGGTTTTCTTACCAGCATTGCCCCAGAAGGCGTATCGGTAACGCCGGACATTACTTATTACCTCGACTTTGCCATCAAAATGTTTTTTGCTTTTGGCTTGGCATTTGAAGTGCCCATTGCCACCATCCTGATGGTGTGGAGTGGTATCACTACCGCTGAGAAACTTGCCGCCAAACGCCCTTATGTCATTGTTGGTGCCTTTGTGTTTGGCATGTTACTGACACCACCGGATATTATTTCACAAACGCTGTTGGCCATTCCGATGTGGATTTTGTTTGAACTGGGTTTGGTGTTTTCGCGTTTTTATACCAAGCCGGAGGAAGAGGAAAACAATATCGCGGGTGATGTTGCTTCGGCTGGACCCCCAACAGCAAAGGAAGCCGGAATTGCTACAGCGGTGGTAACCCCGGCTTCAGCGGCGACAGAAGACCCTGTGGCCCCTGTTTTTGCTGATCCTGTAAATGAAGCGGAAGCCAAACAGGGTGAGGCTGGTAACAATGATATTGATGATTATGAAGATGCCAATAACTCCGGTCATGGAGAGTATGAACCGCTGAGCGACGCTGAAATGGATGCCGAACTGGATCGATTGGAAACCGAAGAAGATACCGAAGTGGTTGCGCCTGAGAAGCAGGATGTTGTTGAAGATAAGCAGAGTGATGAGCAAATTAAACCAGAAAATGATAAATCCTGACTTGGAGGGGAGGCTGTTCAAAATGGCTTTCCCTCGCGACGACTTTCATTCTCGGACAGGTTCCTAGTCAAACTCCGCCGAAGACCACTTCAAGTTTAAACGTTAACGAATGTCGTGAGTGAAAATCTTCAGCCTGCGGATACAGTACTTTGGGATTGATTTCGAAGAACAGCCAGTCACGGTGAATCTGTTGTCGCAGGCGTATCGACAGAATGTAGCCGGTGGTCTGCATTTTGGGTTCACTAATGGCGGTCAGTCCGGTGCGATAAATGACTGCGCGATGTTTGTTGATGGTGTGGATCAGGAAAAAATCCTGGCCCATGTCGAACTGATGGGCTTCGTCCAGCCAGGTGGCTTTGCTGGTGGCGCGAAACAGCCAGGTTTTGTTAAACCGGCGTTCGATGTCCAGTCGTGTGGTTGCGCCGGGGCCGGTTGAGTCACGCCAGAACAGAGTTTCGCTGGCGCGTAAATTCCAGTGACCGAGGTTGAATAATCCCCGCAGACGAAAACGGACAAAGGTGTCCAGCCCGGAACGGAAACGCACGCCGACATCGGTATTGGCGCGCAGCCAGTCGGTGGAGAGCTGGATGTAACGCAGGCCGAGGGATTGTTCCTGTGCTTCTACGGCTTCTACGACGGTGTGCTCAGCGCTTGTATTTTCTTCGGGATCACTCTCGAATAAAAGCTCCAGCCGTTTTTGTGTATTGGGCAGAGTGAGTTTGCCTTGCAGGTTGGCTTCGTAACGTGGTTGATAGCCTTCTTCGTTAATGTGCAACAGGTTCAGTTTGAGGTGGCTGTTTTGTGATTCATCGTAGATGCGGTCATCACCAAAAAAATTGTCCAGCCAGTTGGCAAATTCTGTTACCTGGTACGAAACAGCGTTGCGTGAGCTGTCCAGAGGACCCAGTAGGGAGATGCGTGGTTCTATTGTATTTTCTGTTGGGCCTTTGTTGATTTCTTCGCTGGCCCACAATGGTATTGCATAAAGCGATACTGAAAAAAATAGAGTCATGCAGTAACAGGTGATACTCCGTGGTGATGCAGTATGTGAGGAGAGCGGTTGTCGCACGTTTTGCGAACTCTTTCACCTAAATTAATCAGTTGAATCTACTGCGGCCACCTAATGCACAGAACCTAAAGTGTTTTTCAGAATATTTTGAAAAACACTTTAGGTTCTGCATCTTAGTCACCCTCGCTACAATTCAACTGATTAATTTAGGTTTAATAAGCCAGTGCAGGTATTAAGCCTACGGTGGAACGGTGCAGGCTAATACAGCAAAATGACTTTTCGGATTTGAGATCTTTGCGTAGGTACAAAAATGTGCCCATGCTACTCAATCAATTCGTCGAGCACTGAATTTTCCGGTGTTCCAACACGGGGAAATTTCGCCGCACCGATTGCTGATAGGCTGAATCCATTTCTGCGATGACAAACCCGGAACCACTTGGAAGCCGATCCATCACTGTACCCCAGGGATCAACGATCATACTGTCACCGTAGGTTTCCCGACCATTAACATGATAGCCACCCTGTGCAGCGGCAATGACATAACATAGGTTCTCTATCGCTCGGGCACGCACTAATACTTCCCAGTGCGCTTTGCCGGTAATCGCGGTAAAAGCCGATGGCAGGGCAATGATTTCCACTCCTTGGTCCAGCATGCGACGAAAAATGCCGGGGAAACGCAGATCGTAACATACCCCCAGGCCGAGACGACCAAACGGGGTGTCGGCAACAATGACATGTTCGCCGTGCTCTATTGTTTCCGATTCCACATAGTTTTCATTGTTGTCGGGTAAATGTACATCAAACAAATGTACTTTGTCGTAACGGACAATGCGTTGTCCTTGATCGTTGTACAACAGGCAGGAGCTCCGTATTTTGTCGGCAACAGTTGCAGCTAGAGGAATGGTGCCACCCACCAGCCATAGTCCATGTTTTTTAGCCTGTTCGGCGAGAAAATCCTGTATGGGGCCTTGACCATCAGTTTCACGCACAGCAACTTTGTCGGTTTCCGTCATGCCCATAATGGCAAAATTTTCGGGTAATACGACAAGTTTGGCACCTGCTCCAGCCGCCATGGCAATTAAACGCCCGGCTTCAATGAGGTTTGCGTTCACATTGGGCCCAGAGGCCATTTGCACTGCTGCGATTTTTGCCATGTGATTCCCTGGTATTGTTTTTTATTTGAATGATCCTAAATTAATCAGTTGAATCGTAGCGAGAGCGACTATTGTGCGGAAGATAAAAGACTTTTGGGAATATTTTGGGCGACAGCGTATCACTCATACGGTGAGTTCATAATGTTTCAAAAAGTCTTTTAGATTCTGTGCCATAGACGTTCACAGTATATTCAACTGATTAATTTAGGATTATACCTATTCCCCAATAGATTATCCGCTCAATGGTTACGGTTCGTCTTCGTCAACATTACCGGTTGCCGATTCGGAGGATTTAACTTTTTTGATCACTGGTTTATTCCAATTGCCGGTAATGCTGTATTGGTTTGTGGTGACGTCGTCAATTTGTGGCTGAAACAATTTTTGGAATGCCAGAATGGCGGCACCCACCTGCGGTGTTGCCGCCAAAACACCCAATATGGGCAGGCTATCTGTCACATGGGGTGTAACGGTCACTAATTGATCATAGTCTTGTTCCGCAAGTCCGGTACGTCCGGCGATTTCAACGCGTGCAGCGGGGCCTTCCATATATAGGTTATTTGTGTAGGCGTCACCATCTTCGATGGTGAAGCTGCCTCTGATGCGATCAAAACCAAATCCTTCTCTAAACACATCGGAAAAATCCAGCAGTAAACGCCTCGGCAACGTCTGAATACTGAGCATGCCAAACATACGACCGGCTCCGGGATCAACATCCAGCAGGTAGCCGTCTTTTAGTGACAGGCTCATCCGGCCTTGAGCCCCATTAGCATCCACATCGACAAAAGAACCCGGCCATTTCAATTCGAGATCGACACTCCCTTTGCCCTTGTTGATGCCGCCCACATAGTCCAGCGCCTTGAGCGTGTGCCCGATATTGCGGCTTTCAACATGCATTTGTAGATTGGAATGCTGCTGTTTGCCGCGCACGTACCAACCGCCACGAGCCGTAATCGTGGTGGAACGCGGCTTCAGTACCAATTGCTCGATACGCATACCATCTGCCACGCTGGCCGTTTCTAAACGTATCGAACCAAATTTGCTGTTTTTATAACGAAAATCAGCAATGCGAAAATCCAGCTCGGGAAGAGTTCGTGGGTCCATTGCATTACTACCTTCACTCATTTCTGTGAGATAACAATACTCCAGGTCTGCACGAATGGGACCATCCTGCATTTTGTGTGGCAACAGAATACGGCCCTTTAATTCTTTGCTGTCGATGTCTGCCTGCAAACCTTTTTCCACGGAGGCAAGTTTGAAACGCACATTTTGCAGCTGTTGGCCATGGAGTTCTAACTTGCGTACAGCGATGTCTGCAGAATTGAATAATGGCGCGCTGGTATCATTTTTTGTCGTTGTTGTTAGCTGCAAATTGCGCCAGTCATCCAGCGATATGTTATCCATCCAGCCTGTCAAACGTAATCCAGGGACTGTCGGCATTTCCGCAGCGCCGCCATTGAGACGTACTTCACCACGAAAACTGTTCTTTGCAACGGCATTGTCTGACAAAGTTTTATCCGGTGAAATATCACCTAATGCAAAAATGCCATCCACAAAGCCTTCATAGTTGACACGTAATACGGGCAGTTGCTTCGGTGGAAAATCTACGCGTAATTCCAGACTGCCTGCTTCTTCCGCTGTCTTGTCAAAAGGTGGCGGCAGGCGCGCTTCTACACCTTTGAGATTAGTGCGCGCTCGTAAAACGGTAACACGCTGGATGTCATCATTTTTCCCGCCAAGAGGAATGTTAAAAGCGATATTCCAGTTTCCCTCCCCTGTCAATAACTCTTTGATAGGGGGCAAATAACGTGCAGCTAAATCCGGCGCATCAAACATACCTTGCGCACGAATTTGCACGTTAGAGTTAACGCTGGTTTCGTCGGTTGCGATGTTTATTTGTGTTGCTTGCCCAAATAACTCAGCCTGTATATTTTTGGCTCGTAAACCTGCCTGGAAAAATTCCATCCGACCGCCAATATTACTTAACACTTGGCCCAGCGGCGGAATCGACAGGGTATTTTCTTTCATGGTCAACCAGCCATCCACTTGTACGGGTTTATCACCACCAATAGGCAATGACAAACTCAGGTTCAGCAAGCTATTACCTTTGGCCGTCATGCCTTCCAGGTGTTCTGCAAAGGCGGTGTAAAGTGGTGGACTGGTTACTAGATAATCAAGTTTTTCTTGTGTGGAGCCTTGTACTTCACCCTCAACTTTCAACAGTATTGGTGGTGTCGTCATATCGGCAATGCTGACTTTTGCCCACTGAATATCGTTGGAAAATATTTTGCCCTTTTGTGCCTCAACCGACATGGCTCGGCCAAGGAAGTGTACGTTCGCTGTAATATCCGTAATCGGCGGCCAATTTTCCGCATAATTCAGACTGGCATTTTCGGTGGAAAAACTTACTTCAAATCGCCCATTCCCCTGATCAAAAGGGAATTCATTCAGCCGCCCGTGAAAAAGTGCGCCGCCCGAAATGACGTGTGCTCCAACGATGGCTTTATCCAGCCAGTTAACGGCATTTGGAGACATAATGCCTGCCGGTAAATATCGCGCTACCTGACTGCCATCACCATCACGGACATTAACCAATAGGGACATAAAAGGAGATTTTTTTGCGTCATCGTGCACAATATCCAGGGTGGCAGAAGTCGTAATATCTGCATTGCTGGCTTCCAGTTTACGGCCGATAACACGCCAGTGTTGCCCGTCCTGCTGCCAGGCAATGTTGCCACGTAATTCATTCACTGCAAGTGGCCAACGAAACAAGTCAGGGAAATCCAACGTCACCGCTGCATGCTGTAATGCAACCTGCCCTCCCTCAGCGTCTAACCACAATTCACCATCAACTTTTTGCGCGGCAGGAACGGCCTGCCAAGCATTGACTGAGGCATTTTGTAAGCGGGCGTAGGCGTGATATCGGAGAACGTCACCTGTCTGCCAGATAATTTCAGCATCACGAACTTCACCGCGCGGCCGGATTTCAAACAATGGTTTTTGCAGTGTTTCACCGCCAATAGAAAATAATGATAATAGCCGGTCAATATCCTCTAACTGTAAAAAACTGGCGTAGGCATTAAATGCTGTGCCAGCGTCCGCTGTTTCCATCAAGGTCAATGAAACACGCGATGGCTGCCATTGACGGGATTGTTGTGCAAGCAGCAAATTATCAGCTTCAAATTGCCAACCGTTATCAACTTTTTGCCAATCAAAATCGGCGGCAAGCCGATCAAGCGACAATGTTTTTTGGTCTGTTACGGTCTTTGCAGGCATTAATGCCACACCGCTGGCATCGGTATTGCCTTTTATTTGCTGGAGTTGTCCATCTTTCCATCCTGCCCATATCTGGAAACTGGCGTTTTTTGCTGAAACATTCACACCTGCCAGCGATTGCTCTTCAAACAACTCTGTCAAATGAACATGTTCACCGGCCAAATACAGTTGTGTGCGTCGCCCGTTTACCTGTAAAGGGTTACCGTGCATATCAACACGCAATTCCAGCGATTTGCCGAGCTTACGCGGCAAGGCAAGTGAGGCATCCAGTTGGTGTCGATCATTATCATTGTGTAGGCTGACGTTGACCGCAGAAAAGTGGATCACCCGGCCTGCACCCATTTCATCCCGCCAAGTGATGTTGCTATTTTCCAAACCGAGTCGCCCTTGGGAAAACAACCATGTCATCATCCGTGCAGTATCTTCCGGTTTTTGTCCGACTTCACCATTTCCGGTTGAGATCCCTTCCACGGAGAACTCACCAAGTTTGCTGCGTGTCAGTGCCAGATCAACTCCCACGAGGGTGATGTGGGAAAATATCGGTTGCCACTGGCGCATTGAGTCGAGCAGGTCAAAGCCCAGGCGAATTTTTTCCAGTTGCAATACTGGGTGCTTGCCCGTGGTGTCCAGAAACTCTGCATCACGCAATATCAGAGATGGACCCCAGGCATCCCATTCTGCATCCAGGGTGCGCACTGACACGGGTTGATCAAGGTAGCTGCTGAGACGTTCGCTTATTTCGACGTTATATTGATCAGCATAAGGTAATAGAAGGCGGGCAGCGGAAAACAACGTCGCGACTAACACCACAACAGCGGCAAAGGCATACCAGGCACTCACCCAAATGAATCGATAAACCGTGCTCCCTTTCTTTATCAGGAAATTTGCCGAGAGGTTTGCCAAAATTCTCAGCCTATGGCATCGGTGTATGGATATTGGCGGAAAAGAGTCACATTAGCACCACATCAAATTGTTCCTGGGTGTAAAGGCTTTCTACCTGAAAGCGAATAGGTCTACCGATAAACTCTTCCAGTTCTGCCACACCTGCTGACTCTTCATCTAACATTAAGTCGACAACTTCTTGTGAAGCTAACACTAAAAACTGTTCGGTTTCATATTGGCGTGATTCACGAATCAATTCACGAAATACTTCGTAACACACGGTTTCTGCCGTGCGTACCGAGCCTCTGCCGTCACAACAGGGGCAGGGTTCACACAACACATGTTCAAGACTTTCGCGGGTACGCTTGCGCGTCATTTCCACCAGACCCAGACCAGATACTTCACTAATATGGCTTTTAGCTTTATCACGCTCCAGATTTTTTTCCAGTGCACGCATCACCTGTTCACGGTGGCTGGCATCGGTCATATCAATAAAATCGAGAATAATAATGCCTCCCAGGTTGCGCAGCCGTAGTTGCCGGGCAATGGCCAGCGTTGCTTCCAGGTTGGTTTTGAAAATGGTTTCTTCTAGATTGCGGTGGCCTACAAAGGCGCCGGTATTGACATCAATGGTGGTCAGCGCCTCAGTTTGATCCACAATGAGATGACCACCAGACTTCAATTGCACTTTACGATTCAAAGCTTTCTGTATTTCGTCTTCAATACCATAAAGATCGAAAATGGGTCGTTCACCCGGATAATATTCAATGCGGTCTGCCATGGCCGGAATAAATTTACCTGCAAATTTTTTTGCCCGTTCATAGTTTTCACGTGAGTCGATGCGCACTTTCTCGATATCAATATCGACTTGATCTCGCATGGTGCGCATCACCAGAGACAAGTCGCCATGTATCAGCGTACTGGAGCCACAGGTTTTTTCACGCTCCTGAATTTCTTCCCACAGCTTGTGCAGAAACACCACATCGGCGCGCAGTTCCTGTTCGCTGACACCTTCTGCGACGGTACGCACAATGTAACCCCCCGTGCCCAGTTCTTCAGACAGTGCGGTTAACAGGTCACGCAGACGCTGCCGTTCGGTCTCATCTTCAATTTTTTGCGAAATGCCGATATGCTCTTCATCTGGCATGTAGACTAAAAAGCGCGCCGCTACCGAAAGATGCGTGGTTAGTCGCGCACCTTTGCTGCCCAGAGGGTCTTTTACTACCTGTACCAACAATTCCTGACCCTGATGCAAAAGATCAACAATGTTACTGGTGGGCTTGCCGTTTTCTGCATTGCCGTTACCGTTTTTTACGCGACCAATAATATCAGAGGCATGCAAAAATGCCGTGCGCTCACGACCGATGTCTATGAAGGCTGCTTGCATGCCTGGTAGTACCCGCGCCACTTTACCGCGATAAATATTACCCACCAGGCCGCGACGACTGGTGCGCTCAATAAACAATTCCTGCAATACGCCGTTTTCAACTACCGCCACTCGGGTTTCGCGGGGTGTCACATTAATCAGAATTTCTTCATTCATGATGCTGTTTGTTAATCCTTATTGATGACTTAGGTCCTGCAAGTACTCGCATTTACAGGATTTAAGTATTATTTTGGCGTAACACTTTGATGCCAAAGCGGCATAAGAGTTCGCTGGTTTCAAATAGCGGTAATCCCATTACCCCAGAATAACTGCCTTCGAGATGTTCGATAAATATCGCTGCCAGCCCCTGAATTCCATAAGCGCCGGCTTTGTCTGCGGGTTCACCTGTGCGCCAATAAGCTAGGCACTCCTGTTCATTAATGTGCCGAAAACGCACCCGACTTTGGCTCATGCATGCCTCAACCCTATCTTGCCCGAGATTGTCTTTCCCCACCACGGCCACTGCGGATAAAACCCGATGAGTGCGTCCCGACAATTGCTTCAGCATGGCCAGTGCGGCAACTTCATTTGCGGGTTTACCCCAAATGCGGTCATCCATCACTACAGCAGTGTCAGCCCCCAATACAGGGCATTGCTGATGCACATCAGGTACAAGCAATCCCGCCCGCGCTTTTTCCAGGGCCAGACGTTGTACATAATTTTCGGGGGATTCATTGTCGAGCAGATGTTCCTCTATTGACTGTGAAACAACCTCAACTTTTAGACCGATTTGCAGTAACAGTTCACGGCGACGAGGGGAAGCAGAGGCAAGGTAGAGGTCTGGTAAAGGCATAGGTTGCTATTTCAGATGTGACAGTTATGTTGTCGGGAATGGCGCAGCACAAATTATCCGTACTTTTTTACCGATGGTAAGGGTGATTTTGCAAAATACTCCAAGCCCGATAGAGTTGCTCGGCTGCCACGATACGCACCAGCGGATGCGGCAGAGTGAGAGGGGATAACGACCAACGTTGCCCGGCCTGCGCTATGCACTCTGCGGCCAAACCTTCAGGGCCACCGACCAACAGCGCCACATCACGACCATCGTGCAGCCAGTTATCCAGCTCGGCTGATAAATTTTCGGTAGTCCAGGTTTGGCCGGTAACTTCCAGGGTGACGATGTGCGCGCCTTTAGGCACAGCGGCTAACATTTTTTCACCTTCCTGCCGGGTAATTCGGGCAATGTCCGCACCTTTACCACGTTTGCCTGCGGGAATTTCTACCAGTTGTAACGTGCAATCCGCAGGCAATCTGCGTGCGTATTCCTGATAGCCTTGTTCCACCCAAGCAGGCATTTTGCTGCCGACGGCGATCAGTACAATACGCATAGGTCAGTCAATCGCAAAGTAACCCGGTACTAGGAGCCTGTCTCATAATGACTTTCATTCTCGGACAGGCTCTTAGCCATTAGATGATTCAGATTGAATCACAGGCTCGGTTTCCCAGAGTTTTTCTAACTGGTAAAAGTCACGGATTTCCGCCTGCAAAATATGCACCACGACATTTCCCAAATCCACCAGCACCCATTCACCGGTATCTTCACCTTCGATACCTATAGGCGTTTCACCGCCTTGTTTAGCTTTAATAATTACATTGTCTGCCAATGACTTTACATGTCGTGCCGACGTGCCGGTGGCAATCACCATCACATCAGTAACATTGGTTTTTTCACGTACATCGAGCACTCGTACGTCTACTGCCTTCAAATCATCCAGCGCATCAAAAGCGAGTTGAGTTAATTCATCTACCGTCATTTGTTTATCCTAAATATCAGCTCCAGTGTTTACCCTGAGAGTTCTGTTGTTGTTAGTTTTGGTTTTTGCTGCATTGTTTGTCGCATTATCGGTTGCAGAGAAGCCATACAAGCCATGCATGCGTATCAGGTTCCACACCGCATCGGGCAACAAATAACGTGGGCTATCACCCGCTGCTACCAAAGCTCGAATCTGTGTCGCAGAAATTTCCAGTGGGGTTACCGCTTGTAGAATGATCTTACCCGCCGGGCTGGCGGCCAGTTGGGTGCTGTCCGTTACCTGTCGTTCACGCCACAATTCCTGTAGTGCCGGGCTTGCCGTACTCATATCCAGTTGCCAGCCGGGACGATGGGTAACTACGAGGTGCGCCAGTTCTGGAATTTCCCGCCAATGATGCCATTCATCTAACTTTAAGAAGGCGTCCACTCCCAATACCAGGCACAGTGGTTTATCACCAAACTCATTGCGCAGGGAAGCCAAGGTGTCCACCATAAAAGACTCGCCCTCGCGCAGCATTTCACGGTTGTCGACCTGTAAGTCCGGTTCGGCACCTACAGCAGCACGCAACATGGTCAGGCGTTGTCCCGGATTGGCTATCGGTTGTGGCCGGTGCGGTGGTTGAAAAGCGGGAACCATGTGCATCTCATCCAGCCCCAACGCTTGCTTCACATCCAGCGCTGGGCGCAGGTGGCCGAAATGCACAGGGTCGAAAGTACCACCGAAGATACCAATCATGAACGGTACCGGGTGACGAGGATCGAGTGACTAAATTTCAAGATGATACATTCTGATTTAACCCAAGTTTAATTAAGTTCTGATATGCCCATCCCCAAGCACAATGTATTTTTGCGACGTAAGCCCTTCGAGGCCCACAGGCCCGCGTACGTGAATTTTATCGGTGCTGATGCCGATTTCGGCACCCAGTCCATATTCAAAGCCATCGGCAAAACGCGTGGAGGCATTAACCATCACCGATGCAGAATCCACTTCGGCCAGAAAACGTCGCGCACGCGTGTAATTTTCAGTGACGATGGCTTCGGTATGCTCGGAACTGTGTTGGTGTATGTGCGCGATGGCCTCATCCAAACCATCCACTACACGGATCGATAAAATCGGTGCGAGGTATTCTTCGTCCCAGTCGGCATCGCTTGCGGCATTGATGCCGACAAGAATATCCCGTGTGCGTAAGCAGCCGCGTAGTTCGACATTTTCTTTGGCATATTCAGTGGCTAAACGTGGCAACACTTCGGCGGCTACTGATTTATCCACCAGCAAGGTTTCCATGGCATTACACACAGCATAACGATGGCACTTGGCATTGAAGGCAATGGCTACGGCTTTGTCGAGATCGGCCGCGGCATCGATAAACACATGACACACGCCATGCAGGTGTTTGATCACGGGTACTTTGGCTTCGGCACTGATGCGCTTGATGAGCCCCTTGCCACCACGAGGCACAATTACATCCACGTATTGCGGCATGGTGATCAATTTACCCACTGCGGCACGGTCGGTGGTGGCGATTACCTGCACCGCATCCTGTGGTAACCCGGCCTTTTCCAGCCCGGCGTGAATGACGGCGGCAATAGCCTGGTTGGAATGTTTGGCTTCGGAGCCACCGCGCAAAATCGCGGCATTACCAGACTTCAGACACAGTGCTGCAGCGTCCGCCGTCACGTTGGGGCGCGATTCGTAAATGATGCCGATAACACCCAATGGCACCCGCATCCTGCCCACCTGAATACCCGTGGGGCGGTAGCTAAGATCACCGATTTCTCCCACAGGGTCAGGCAATGCAACAATCTCGCGTAATCCTTCAGCCATACTGGCGATACGTTCGGCAGTCAGTTCGAGCCGATCCAGGAATGCGGTATCGAGCCCGTTCTTTTTACCTTGGTCCAGGTCTCGGGCATTTTCGGCAATGAGCACAGTCTGCGCTGCCATCATCGCATCGGCGATATGCAGCAACGCAGCATTCTTCGCCCCGGTGTCAGCACGTGCCAGAGCACGCGAAGCGGCGCGGGCTTTTTCGCCCAGTGCGGTCATATAGCTTTGAATATCCATCGTTTCGATTCTCTTACCCGTAGGGTGAGCAGTGCCCACCTTGTGACGTTATGTTTGCTTAACCAGCCGCGCGAAAAAGCTGGACTCCAGCCATCAGTAAAGTCAATTGTAACAACTCATCCCAGGCATTGCCCAATGTTGCGCCTTTTATTACGCGGTCCAGTCGCGCGGCGCGGCGCAACATTTGTTGCCAACGCATACGATTATGGCGTTGCAGCCCGGCCTTTACCGGCCCTTTGCGTTTGCCCCAGGCACGGGCCAGTACTCCGTCCATGCTTTTACCACTTTCAATTTGTGCTGCCATATCGGCGAGATTACGTAATTCTCGGGTCAGTGCCCACAGTACTAATATGGGTTCCACTCCCTCGCCACGCAAGCCATCCAACATGCGTGTCAGCCGTGTTATATCGGCAATCAGGGCGGCATCCACCAGCCCGAACACGTCAAAACGGGCACTATCGGCCACCGCTGTTTCCACCTGTTCAGCAGACAATGGGCCCGCGCCGTTGAGCAACACCAGTTTGTCCACTTCCTGCGCTGCCGCCAGCAGATTGCCTTCCACCCGTTCGGCGATGATGCGTACCGCTTCTCGCTCTGGTTGCAGGCCACGGGAGCGTAGACGCTGATCCAGCCAACGCGGCATTTCTGCCGCTTCCACCGGCCACACTTGCATGGTCACACCCACTTTATCCAGCGCTTTGTACCATTTTGCTGACTGCGAGCGTTTGTCTACTTTGCCGCTGCTGATGAGCAGCACCGTATCTTCTGGTGGGCGCTCGGCATATTCCGTCAACGCTGCGCTACCATCCTTGCCTGGTTTACCGGAGGGTAGGCGTAAATCAATTACCCGTTTTTCAGCAAACAACGACATGGCATTGCTGGCCGCCAGCAATTCGTTCCAGTCGAAACTTTTTTCGACATGCATCACCTCGCGCTCACTAAAACCCTGCTCGCGGGCATAGCGGCGTACTGTATCGGCAGCCTCGCCCAGTTGCAGGGGTTCGTCACCACTGAAAAAATAAATGGGTAACAGGGCATTTTTTAACTGTGCGTCGAGTTTGTCTGGGAAAATCTTCATTTCAACTCCGGCGCTGGCATATGCATTTTGGCTTTCTGTAAGCGGCGCAGGATCTGTAACACGGCGTCACGGCGCATTTCTGTCTTTAACAGCATTTCTTCACTGTCAGTGCCCAACACAGCGTTGGCGTCAAAACGCAGATCGCGGGACTCGGTGACGGCTTGTTCCATCAGCCACATTGCGCCATCGTCACTCTGCATGGAAAAGCGCACTGTATAGCTTAGGCCATATTCCTGCGCACGGCCTGATGAGTCCACCGACAGCACGCGCTTACCATATTGCTCTGCTGTTAATTGCAACTTCAGTGGGGCGGTTTCATTGAGATGGACATTTTCATTTTTCAGGGCACGACGCAGCTCGGGCAGGATGTCAGTCGCCGGGCTGGCATCGCGCAGGGCCATTTCAGTCAGTTCCGGGGGTAGCTGCACTGAACCGCGCAGGTGGAAACCGCAGGCGGTAAGCGATAGCAATAGTATGAATAGCAATAAGTAACGCATCAGCGGATTGTACGTGGTTCGGAAGACAGAGGGGAGTGGCGGCGGACTTCAACCTGCCGGAATATGGAAGAGCTTAACTTAACCCGTTGCTGATGCAGAGGAAAACAAAGACTGCCGAAAATAAATTTTTCAGCAGTCTATTAACGATAGCGCCAGAGGGTGTGCTTAAATGTGAATTAAGGGCTAAAAACACACTACTTTTAAAAAAATCACAAGGTATTTAACGTAGAGATCGCAGAGAAAAGCACTAGAAACTCTGCGTCCTCCGCGTTTATAACACACCACTTGTCAGTGCCACGACAACGTAACCTTCCTTCAACGTACTGAGGTGCTTATCCAGAGGTTTAAACCGCTGGGTTCCGGCTAAAAGCATGCCGGAATGACGGTGTTATCAGTAAAAAATGCTAATAGAGCGATTCAGCTCTTAATTCACATTTAATCTTAGAAGGCTGGTTTTTGGGGTGCACTATTATAGCGTTCCACGGAAGCCATGATTTCTGCTTTGGCTTCATCCAGACCGACCCAACCATCGATCTTCACCCATTTGTTGCTTTCAAGATCTTTATAGTGCTCGAAGAAATGGGCAATCTGTTCCAACAATAGTGGTGGCATATCATCCAGTGTTTCTACACCTCGATATTGTACGGCGAGCTTATCCACGGGCACGGCAAGAATTTTAGCGTCGATGCCGGACTCATCGGTCATTTGCAGCATACTGATGGGGCGGCAGCGAATCACCGAGCCACTGATCAGTGGTGTTGGGGTCACTACCAGCACGTCGGTTGCATCACCGTCTTCGGACAGGGTGTTCGGGATGTAGCCATAGTTGCAGGGGTAATACATGGCGGTATTCATGAAACGATCCACAAACATGGCGCCGGTTTCTTTGTCCACTTCGTATTTTACCGGATCACTGTGCGAAGGGATTTCAATAATGACGTTGATGTCGTTGGGGACATCGACACCTGAGTTGACTCGATCAAGATTCATTGCTTTTGCTCCTTAATAGTGATTTATAAAAGCTATTTTATTAACGTTACTTTATGGGTAGATCAGCCCCGGCAACAGTGTTACCCGACATCTGAAAAAACGCACGAGGGGCCGACATGTCGGCCCCTCAAAAAACGGATGCACAATCAACTGTTGCGCGCATTGTGCCCCAATTGTACCGCAATTAAGATAAGCGAGAAACCAGGGTATTCCTGAGAGGTGTAACCACTTTCGCCTTGTTCTACGAAATCAATAATCCTAAATTAATCAGTCACTGGAGCAGTTCACGCAGCAGAAACGGGCAAACGATGCGAACCAAGCGCTATGCTCAAGGAAACAACCCATTAATAAAAGGCGAAAGATACGGTAATGGACATCACAGTCGTACCAGTGGTCGTAGGTGTTTTGGGGCTCTTTGTTGCGTTATTGTTATATATCGCGGTCAAAAAAAGATCCCCTGGTGAAGGTAAAGTTGTCGAGATTGGTGAGGCCATCCATCTCGGCGCCATGGTTTTCATCAAGCGTGAATACACGTTGTTGGCAATGTTTGCTGCTGTCATTGTCATTCTGTTGTATTTTTCTCTGGGGTTAAACACGGCTATTGCCTTTATTGCCGGTGCTTTCAGCTCTGCCGTTGCAGGTTACGTCGGTATGTATGCTGCCACTCAGGCCAATATTCGCACTACCATGGCTGCACATAATGAAGGTGCGGCATCGGCACTGAGCGTCGCTTTTTTTGGTGGTTCCATTATGGGCATAACGGTGGCCTCGATGGGGCTGCTGGGGTTGGGCATACTTTATTTGTTTTTTGGCGGTAACCCAGAGACTGCCAATGTAATACATGGCTTCGGCATGGGTGCTTCCACGGTGGCGTTGTTTTCCCGTGTTGGCGGCGGTATTTTCACAAAAAGTGCGGATGTGGGCGCAGATCTGGTGGGTAAGATCGAAGTGGGCATTCCCGAGGATGATCCTCGCAACCCCGGTGTGATCGCAGATAATGTCGGTGACAATGTGGGAGACGTGGCGGGTATGGGTTCGGACATTTTCGAGTCTTACTGCGGCGCTATTATTGCAACCATTGCCATCGCTTCCACTATGGCCATAGGTGTAGTGCCCTTTCTGGGTTCGCAACAAGCCTTGATGTTTTTACCCTTGGCGCTGGCTTCGGCGGGACTGATCTGTTCTGTGCTGGGCATTTTGTTGGTGAAAGTTTTTTCCGCTAAATCGCCCAAAGTGGCGCTGCGCATAGGCACCACGAGTGCGGCGATATTGTTTATTATCACCGCGTATTTTGTGGTGGATAGTATCGATATCAGCGCGAAAGTGTGGGGAGCAATATTGGTTGGCACGCTGGGTGGCATCATCATCGGTTTGGTCACCGAATATTACACCGCCGGTTCGCCAGTGCGACATATCGCTGAAGCTGCTGAGACCGGACCGGCGACGGTAATAATCGCCGGTCTTTCTGTTGGTATGCAATCAGTGACGCTACCATTGCTTTGCATCGCTGCGGTCATTTTGATTTCTACCGAGCTGGTTGGTTTGTATGGCGTAGGTATTGCTGCTGTGGGTATGTTGGCGACGGTAGGCATTACCATGGCCATTGATGCCTATGGCCCGGTGGCAGATAACGCTGGCGGCATTGCCGAAATGGCGGGGCTGGGTGAGGAGACTCGCACGGTCACCGATTCATTGGACGAGCTGGGCAATACTACCGCTGCTATTGGCAAAGGTTTTGCCATTGGCGCGGCGGCACTGGCTGCGCTGGCGATTATCGCAGCTTATGTCGAAGTGGTATCCGCTAATGTAAATAACTTCAATTTGCAGTTCACCAATCCCAAAGTACTTGCGGGCATGTTCATCGGTGGTATTTTCCCTATGCTGGTCAGTGCGCTGACCATGACGGCAGTCGGTGACGCTGCGTTTGAAATGGTTCACGAGATTCGTCGCCAGTTTCGCGAGATTCCCGGAATTATGGATGGCACGGGTAAACCGGACACTGCCCGCTGTATCGACATTGCGACCACTGCCGCACTGAAAAAAATGATTTTTCCCGGCGTGCTTGCTGTCGCCGTGCCTCCTGTCGTTGGTTTTGGGCTGGGCGCTGAAGCCCTTGGCGGTATGCTTGGTGGTGCATTATTGGCGAGTGTGTTGATGGCGTTGATGATGGCCAATGCCGGTGGCGCCTGGGATAACGCTAAAAAATATGTCGAAAAAGGTAACCTCGGTGGTAAGGGTTCTGAGGTACACAAGGCTTGCGTGGTAGGCGACATGGTTGGTGATCCTTTCAAGGATACCTCCGGCCCATCCATGAATATTCTTATCAATGTGTTGGCGATCGTGTCTTTGGTGATTGCTCCACTATTGAACTAATACTGTGCTTTCCTGTTTAGCAACCTTTCTCTGTTGTTAAACACAAGGTCTTTAAACCTAAATTAATCCGTTAAACCTACTGCGAGCGCCTAAGGCACAGAACCTAAAGCCTTTTTCAGAACATGTTGAACTCACCGTATGGGTGATACGCCTTCGCCTAAAATAACCTGAAAAACACTTTATCCTCTGCACCTTAGTCACTCTCGCTACGGTTTAACGGATTAATTTAGGTTAAATCATTCGTGGACGTGCGCGGACGCTAAAAATCAACAAAAAGCACAATTACGCGCACGATATTTTGCTTTGACGTGCCCTTGTTCGGCGGCAGCCTTGTACCATTTTAGCGCGATATTTTTATTTTTCTTAACGCCTCGCCCCCTGTTATACAGTTCACCCAGGTTATATTGCGCGTCGGCATGACCTTGTTCAGCTGCTTTGCTAAACCATTCTGCTGCCTGCTTATAATCACGATTGATACCGCCCCGACCTTTGAGGAAGTTAAATCCTGTATCGAAAGCGATCTGTGCATCCGATGGAGGAGGGGTTTTATGCCCACTGGAAAGCCCGGATAAAACCTGTTTGGCCATTTTATGACCTTGGCTTGCAGCCAGATTAAACCACATCAGGGCCGTTTTCTGGTTTTTAGTAACCCCCAACTTACCCGTTTGATATAACGTTCCCAGTAAATATTGGGAAGGGGTATATCCCTTTTGAGCAGCTATGGTGATGTATTTAACAGCAGTCTTAGGGTCGGCTTTTGTCACCTCATCATCCAAATAAATTTTACCCAGACGATGCAAAGCCAGGTAATAACCCTGGTCTACAGATTTTTTCAACCAAAATAACGCCAGCTTCTTGTTTTGGGTAACCCCTCGGCCTTGCAGATACATCAATCCTAGCGTGTACTGGGCGCGAGGGGATTCCTCGTATTTGGCCTCTTCGAAAGCATTGTCGGTTAAATCATGGTCCGCTATAACGAAACATGAGAGCCCAGTCATCAATACAATCCATAGTATCTTTTTCATCATCAACTGAAAGCCTGTCATTTTATGTAAAGTCTCATATATACCCGTAGCGATTGAGATTTAGGTTTTATTGCACGCCCTCTTCATTCCATGGCGGCGTTGAAATGAATATGACGCATACTAAAAGCCTAAATCTCAAACGCCACGGGTATATTCATGGGACACTGTTACGATACCCGACATACATAAAACAAGCACTGTCTGTTTTTGTTGCTATGTAAAAAAAACATACCTATTTCAGGTTATTGGGAAAATAACTGAAATTCTGGAGGAAGGGTGCCTTCAATTAAACAAGGTCGGACTGCCAAAATGATTGTTAAGGAAAACGCATGCTTGTAACCTCTCATCACCAAATCTTCATTTTTCCGGTGATACTCGTCGTTGATATGCCACCATCACGATAAACAGTGCGCAAACGACAGCTACCACCATTGGAAATAATACCGTTGTCAATGAGTAATGTTCCAGTGCTGCCAGCACCAAAAGGTTACGTACCACAAAAATCAGATAAAACAGTAATGGCTCTTCATGCGGGTGAGCATATGTTTTTCTGAACGTCGGCCCAAAACCTGCTGCATCCCGCCACCGTCAATATCAATACTGCCCACAGCGGGTCGGCAGTCAGATACCAGAGCGGTAAAGACATTATTGCCACGATTAAAAACATGCTATCCGTTTTAGTAATCGTAATATCTGATTTTTTTGTCGCAGCCAGAAATGCTACATACAGAGTGATAATGCCAGAAATGCCAATGGGCCAGGCACCCACCCCACCTTGGTCAGCAAGCTGCGCCAAAAAAACAACAAATGTTGTAGAGCCCCAAATTATCCAGGAAAACACATGCGGTTTGGTTTTTCCTAGCCGAATGGAACGGATATATGGCAAGAAGGCAATAAACGTCAGCACAATGGCAACAGCACTGAAAAACTCTTTATAGGACATGGCTCACGAGCAGATAATGAAGGCTTCATTGGCATTTATTGGATTTCGTCACTCTGGCCTTGCCAGAGTGACGAAATGTGAGCAACTTACTTAACCTTAAATGGTTTATCCAGCTTCTTTTTCACGGCAATGTTTTTTAGTGTCACATATTGGGGTAAACCATTTTTGAAGGGCGGGTAATCCTCCCCCTGAATCAGTGGTTGCAGATAATGACGACAACGCGGGGTAATATGGAAGCCGTCTTTGCTGATGTAGTTGCGTGGCATCATCTTCTCTACGTTGGCGACCCGCGCCAGCCTGGCTTCACCGATTTTCCATTTGTACGGTTTGTTGGAGATACGTTTTATGGTGGGCATCACTGCATTTTTGCCTTTTAGTGCCATTTCAACAGCGGCTTTGCCTACCGCATAGGCTTGGTCGACATCGGTTTTAGAGGCAATGTGACGTGCTGCGCGTTGCAGGTAATCGGCAACAGCCCAGTGATACTTGTAGCCGTGTTTGGCCTGGATCATTTGCGCTACCACCGGGGCAACACCACCCAGTTGGGTATGGCCAAAAACATCCTGCACACCAGCTTCGGCAAGGAAGGTGCCGTCTTTATAACGTACGCCCTCAGAAACAACAATGGCACAGTAGCCATGAGCATCCACTGTCTGTTTTACCCGCGCCATGAATTTGTGTTCATTAAAAGCAACCTCCGGGAACAGAATAATCTGTGGCGCATCACCAGCATTTTCTGCGGCAAGGCCACCAGCGGCAGCAATCCAGCCAGCATGACGGCCCATAACCTCCATCACAAATATCTTGGTTGAGGTTTTGGCCATGGAAGCCACGTCAAATGCAGCTTCACGAATGGAAACGGCAACATATTTGGCTACCGAACCAAAGCCAGGGCAATTGTCGGTGATGGGCAGGTCGTTATCGACAGTCTTGGGTATATGAATTGCCTGAATGGGATAACCTAGCGACTTGGAGATTTGTGAAACCTTTAAACAGGTATCAGCGGAATCACCGCCCCCATTGTAAAAAAAATAACCAATATTATGCGCAGCAAATACTTCGATCAGGCGTTCATATTCAGCATGATTGTTATCCAGTCCTTTGAGTTTATATCGACAGGAACCAAATGCGCCGGATGGTGTGTGACGAAGTGCAGCGATAGCACGTGCAGAATCCTTGCTGGTGTCGATCAAATCTTCAGTCAAAGCACCGATGATGCCATTACGGCCAGCATAAACCTTGCCGATTCTGTCTTTATGTTTACGTGCGGTTTCGATCACGCCACATGCGCTTGTGTTAATTACCGCTGTTACGCCGCCTGATTGTGCATAAAGGGCATTTTTTTTTGTCATGTCATTTATCTCCTAAGGTACATTAACCCTTTCATTAATACATAAAATAACAGCTCAATATTGTCATGGGTCAAACCTGGTATGTAAGTCATGTTTGTTTTCAAACTATAAATACAGCATTAAAATCATCATCTCTCATTTTCACGTATTGCGCACGAGGAACAAACAAATACGAACCAGCATTGCCTCCTCTGAAAAATACACCGAGAACATACCTCATTAACAATAAAATTCATTGCATAAACTATTGACTTACCCAATACCTTAAGAGTAGGTTTAGCGCGAACGTGAGTGAATGTACTATTGTCGTTTGTATTCTGTCGTGTTTTGACAATGAGCTGCAAAAAGATAGTTCGTTGTAATTTTGCTTAACATATGCCGTCTGTACGTAAACGTGTATTGAAGTAGCTATTAACGAATACAGCCAGCTTATATAATAAAAGGGGAGGCTGCCGAGTTGAGGATCGTACTGATCGGCGCACCTGGGTCCGGAAAGGGCACACAAGCAAAAAAATTAGAGGCTAAGTACGGGATTCCGCAGATTTCTACTGGTGATCTGTTGCGTGCTGCTGTCGCTGCACAAACACCACTTGGGTTACAGGCTAAAGCCGCGATGGATGAAGGCCAGCTGGTGTCTGATTTGATTGTGCTAGGCATGATGGAAGAGCGGTTAAGCGACAGCGATACGCAAAAAGGCTTTATTCTTGATGGGTTCCCACGAAACTTACCTCAGGCAGCGGCGCTTGATACCATTTTGAATCGCGCGAGGCGTCCGTTACAATCTGCGGTCCTGGTTAACGTGGACTTTGACCTGCTGATACAACGTATCGCTGGACGACGTATTTGTAAATCTTGCGGACAAATGTACAACACTTATACATCACCCCCCAAAATGGATGACCATTGTGATTTATGTGGTGGCACACTGCACCATCGTGCAGACGATAACGAGGAAACCATCAGTAATCGTTTGCGGGTGTTTGAAACGCAAACTGAATCCATGGTCAGGCATTATCAGATACAAGGAAAACTAATGAGCATAGATGGAAGCGATGAAATTGATAAAGTCTTTGTCCGCTTATGCAAAGCGATAGAGGAGCCAGCATTAAGCAACCAAGAAGTATCAGAACTTGAAAAAACGCCAAAAGACTCGCCTCCAAAGGTGGAAACTTTTGAAAAAACAACTAAATTAGAGCAAAAAGCTAAAGAAGTTTTGAGCACAACCGAAACAGATCCAGAAGTATCACGATTACAATCAAGCAGCGGTGCCATTAAGGAGGCAATAACCATGGCAGTGAAAAAGAAAGCTCGTAAGAGTGCGGCCAAAAAGAAGGTCGTTAAGAAAAAAACCTCGATGAAGAAGAAAGCAGTCAAGAAAAAGGTAGTGAAAAAGAAAGGAAGTAAGAAGAAAGCGGTCAAGAAGAAAGCAGTTAAGAAGAAAGCAAGTAAGAAAAAGGCCGTGAAAAAGAAAGGGGTCAAGAAGAAGGCATCCAAGAAAAAAGCAGTGAAAAAGAAAGCAGCGAAGAAGAAGGCTGTTAAAAAGAAGGCCAGAAAGAAAAAAGTGGCGAAGAAAAAAGTCACTAAAAAGAAGGCCGGAAAGAAAAAAACAGCCAAGAAAAAGGCCGCTAAAAAGAAGGTTGCTAAGAAAAAATCGACTAAAAAGAAGGCCAGAAAGAAGAAAGCAAAGGCCAAATAAACGTCGTTAGTCGACTAATTCTCCTTTAGCACCATCCCTCCTCTGGGTTGTTTCCAGCAGGGGGGGCTATTACAATCGGGCACACAAGATTTCTTGTGTGCCCGTTTTTTTTCAGGCGTTTTCTGTTGATAATTACAAAATGCAGTGATTTTTGGCAATTGAGGAATGGGCACACGCAATAGTGCTTAAAGCGCATCATTATCGAGCTGGGAGTTACACCATGAGCAAATTTGAAACAGCAAAAGGCCGCTATCCTATGGTTCGCATGCGGCGTATGCGCCGTGATGATTTCAGCCGCCGCTTGATGTGTGAATCTCGTTTATCGGTGGATGATCTAATTTATCCGATGTTTGTACTCGAAGGAAAGGGCCAGCGTGAGGCTATACCTTCCATGCCTGGTGTAGAACGCATCAGCATTGATGTGTTGCTCCGGGAAGCCGATGCGTTGGTTGCCTTGGGTGTGCCTGCGGTAGCCCTGTTTCCGGTTACTCTCACAGAAGCCAAATCACTGGATGCGCGTGAAGCTTTTAATCCGGAAGGACTGGCGCAGCGTGCAGTGCGTGCATTAAAAGCCGCACACCCCGAATTGGGAGTGATTACCGATGTCGCATTGGATCCGTTTACGACACACGGGCAAGACGGCCTCATCGATGACGCTGGTTATGTGATGAATGACGAAACTGTCGACGTGTTAGTCAAGCAGGCGATCTCACATGCTGAAGCCGGTGCTGATGTCGTGGCTCCTTCTGACATGATGGACGGTCGTATTGGTGCGATTCGTGAAGCATTGGAAGCCAATGGCTATATTCATACCCGTATTCTTGCCTATGCTGCCAAGTATGCATCAAGTTTTTATGGACCGTTTCGTGATGCAGTGGGTTCTGCCGCCAACCTAGGTGCTGGTAACAAATACACTTATCAAATGGACCCTGGTAACAGTGATGAGGCTCTTTGGGAAGTTGGTATGGATCTGGACGAAGGCGCTGATATGGTCATGATTAAACCTGGTATGCCTTATCTCGATATTGTGCGCCGTGTTAAAGACCAGTTTGGTGCACCCACTTATGTCTATCAGGTCAGTGGCGAATATGCCATGTTAATGGCTGCTGCACAAAACGGTTGGCTGGATGAGAAGGCCGTGATCATGGAGTCATTATTGGGTTTCAAACGTGCGGGTGCTGATGGCGTGCTGACTTATTTCGCCAAACGTGTGGCGCAGTGGTTGAAAGAGACCGACTGAACGGAACGTGCTTATAGAGTCCCATTCACGCCCCCTGGTTTTATTGTGCTCTACTTGGTTGGCATACTTCACACAGTGTTTTTACTTAACGCTTTGGAATAAACACAGAGTACGCAGAGGCACGGAGGCGCAGAGAAAAACACTTCATTGTCAGTTCTCTGCACCTCTGCGTTAACAACATAAAAATGAGAAATAACACCCTCCTGCCCATATAAAACGGGGCATATGCTACTTCAGCACTCAGTCACTCGCTTCTTTCGACAGCTCTTCCAGGCTGATGTGGCGTACATCCTTACCTTTCACCAGATAAATCACGTATTCACAAATATTGCGAGCATGGTCACCGATACGTTCCAATGCGCGCGCTGACCACATGGTATCCAGTGTGCGTCGCACATTGCGTGGGTCTTCCATCATGAAGGTGATCATCTGCCGCATGATGGCATCATATTCTGCATCGGCTTTGAGATCTTCCTGCGCCACATTGGCCGCAGCTTCTGCATCCATACGCGCAAAGGCATCCAATGCACCGCGCAGCATTTTGCGTACCTGGTCGCTCAGGTGCTCCAGTTCGCTGTACTGGTTTTTAGGTCGCTCCATATCGGCCAGATGAATCGCCATGCGCGCAACTTTTTCCGCCTGATCACCCATGCGCTCCAAGTCGGTAATGGTTTTAATCACTGCAACGATCAAACGCAAATCACCTGCCGCTGGTTGTCGGCGCGCTAATATCTGTATCGATTCTTCATCAATAGCCACTTCACAGGCGTTTACCTGATGATCACGGCTGATCACGCTTTCTGCCCGTTCAACATCAGCGGATACCAGGGCCAATATTGCATTTTCAATCTGTTCTTCCACCAGACCGCCCATGGTCAGCACCTTGTGGCGAATGGCTTCCAACTCAGCATTAAACTGTTGCGAAATGTGATGATTGATATTTCCTGTTCCCATGTTTAGCCTCTCTGCGGTAATAAGGAACGTGCGTGAAATAACTGTCGTATTCTGGCTGGCTCTTTTGCGCCATAATAGCGGAGTTTATGCCATGCACATCCCTAGACTTAACAGCGTATTAGCCGTAACGACCCGTAATGTAATCTTCGGTCTGTTTCTGATCCGGATTGGTAAATAGCGTATTGGTATCAGCATATTCAATCAACTTGCCCATGTACATAAACGCTGTGTAATCCGACACCCGCGCGGCCTGTTGCATGTTGTGCGTAACAATGACGATGGTATATTTGTTTTTCAGTTCGTAAATCAATTCTTCGATTTTCAGTGTGGAAATAGGGTCCAGGGCCGAAGCAGGCTCATCCAGCAATAGTACTTCCGGCTCGATGGCAACGGCACGTGCAATTACCAGTCGCTGTTGCTGACCTCCGGACAAACCAAAGGCGCTATCGTGTAGCCGATCCTTCACTTCGTCCCACAGTGCTGCACTATGGAGTGCATTTTCCACCACATGATCCATGGTGCGACGATCTTTCACGCCTTGCAAGCGTAAACCATAAGCAACATTTTCATAAATGGATTTGGGAAACGGATTGGGTTTTTGGAACACCATACCTACCCGTCGACGCAAATCAGCGACGTTGACTGATTTGTCGTAAATATTCTGATCATCCAACAAAATCTGCCCATCAATCCGCACGCCGTCTACCAAGTCATTCATGCGATTGATGCAGCGTAGCAGGGTTGATTTACCGCAACCACTGGGACCGATGTACGCGGTTACCCGCTGTTTGGGGATCAGCATATCAATATTGTGCAATGCCTGCTTTTTACCATAAAATAAATTGAGGTCCTGTATTTGCAGGCAGGAAGTCTCATCGGCTATTTGTTGCGTATTACGGCCACGCGTCAGTGCTTCGATATCGATGGTATGTGTCGGCGTACTATTGCTGGCAGATGCATCGGATGTTTGTTTTATGTCAGTCATACTTTTCTCAATCAAAGTCCTGGTTAATTTTCAAGCGCACGATATTTTTCACGCAGACGATTGCGAATGGCAATGGCCGCCAGATTCAGCGCTACAATCACCAGCACCAACAACAATGCCGTAGCGTATACCAGTGGTCGTGCTGCTTCGACATTGGGGCTTTGAAAGCCTACGTCGTAAATATGAAAGCCCAAGTGCATAAATTTTCGATCCAGATGCAGGAAGGGCATATTGCCATCCAGCGGCAACGATGGTGCCAGCTTCACTACTCCCACCAGCATCAGCGGTGCCACTTCACCAGCAGCGCGAGCAATAGCCAGAATCAGTCCCGTCATAATTGCCGGGCTGGCCATGGGCAACACCGTGCGCCATAACGTTTCGGCCTTGGTCGCACCCAGAGCGAGACTGCCTTCGCGTACAGATTTGGGGATTCTCGACAAGCCTTCTTCCGTGGCCACGATGACGACCGGAACCGTCAATAATGCCAGTGTTAATGATGCCCACATCAGGCCGGGAGTACCGAAAGTTGGTGTCGGCAGTGCTTCGGGGAAAAACAGTTGATCCAGATTGCCACCCAAAAAATACACAAAGAAACCCAAACCAAACACGCCATAAACAATGGAGGGCACACCGGCGAGATTGTTGACTGCAACGCGGATCAACTGTGTCATTGGTCCTTGTTTGGCATATTCACGCAGGTACACGGCAGCTATCACACCAAAGGGTACCACCATGATGGACATGATAATCACCATCATTACTGTGCCAAAAATGGCAGGGAAAATACCACCTTCAGTATTGGCTTCACGGGGTTCGTCGCTGACAAACTCCCACACCTTGGCCATGTAAAAGCCCAGCTTGTCGAACAACGACATTGCGTTAGGCTGGTAGGCATGTACCACTTTAGCCAGTGGTACAGTGACCGTTTCGCCAGTGGATACCGTAACTATCATCTGATCCCGGTTAATCGCGCTGTATAAATCCATCAAACGCTGTTGCAGGTCTGCGTAGTCGGCATTTAATGCAGCACGTTCTTGTTTAATGCTTTCCCTTTTAGCTGGGTCGGTATTGTTTTCCAGTTCCAGACTACGCTCACGCAGACGTAAGCGCTCTAGTCCATAGTTAATGGAACCGATTTCATTCTTTTCCAATGCGCGAATCTGTGCGAACAGTGCGGTCGCGCGTTGTAAACGTTGTTGCAGACTTTCCCAAGCGCTTTTGCCCACTGTTACCGTCTGTTGGTTTTCCTGCACTGCATCGAGATAGCCATATAGATTTCCCCATTCACGGCGTTCTACCGCCATCAAGGTTTCCGGCGTGCGCATTTCCTGAATAGCTGGCTTTAACACCCAGCGAAAATCTTGGCCCAGGACATCACGATTACCCGTCTTGAGTAAATAACGAGTAACGTCTGCATCACCTTCGATAGTTAATCCGGCTTCGCGCAAACGCTGTACCCCAACGCTTTCTTCATCGTGAACTTCACCGATAAGACGTATTACGCTGTTATCCTGGTTTTTATAATCGTATTCCCACACCGTGGCAGGCCAAAAATGTCCAAGACCACGTGCGGCTATCAGCAGCAGCAGACCAAATACCAGAATCAGGCTCACACTGACCGCACTGGCGGTGAGCCAGATCCAGGGGCTGCCGGATTTGAACCATTGCTTGATCATAAGTGACTCATAATGAACTGTATTTGGTACGCAACCGTTGGCGCACAATTTCTGCCAGGGTGTTAAACACGAAGGTAAACGCGAACAACACCAGCGCTGCAAGGAACAACACCCGATAGTGTGTGCTGTCTACTTCTGCCTCCGGCATTTCCACTGCGATATTGGCCGACAAGGTGCGCATACCTTCAAAAATACTGAAATCCATTACTGGCGTATTACCTGTGGCCATTAACACAATCATGGTTTCACCCACAGCGCGACCCATGCCAATCATTACCGCAGAAAAAATACCGGGGCTGGCGGTGAGTATGACCACTCGCACAAGGGTCTGCCATGGTGTGGCACCCAGTGCCAGAGAGCCAAACGATAGATGTTTGGGCACACTGAATACCGCATCTTCGGTGATGGAAAATATGGTCGGGATTACCGCGAATCCCATGGCCAAACCTACCACCAGGGCATTGCGCTGATCGAAACCTACTCCCAGTTCGCTATTCAACCAGTGACGCATATCACCATCAAATAACAGAGCTTCCAAAGGTTCGCTCATGCCGAACGATAGTGCGCCCAAAACCAGTACTACCGGCAACAGCAATGCCGCATCCCAACCCTCGGGGACAAAATGACGAATGGGTGCCGGTAATTGTTGCCAGATAAAGGCAAACAGCAGTACACCCAGTGGCACAACAATCAATAAACTAAAAATGCCTGGTAGATTGGCTTCCAGTAAGGGCGCCAACCACAGTCCAGCAAGAAAACCGAGAATCACTGTGGGCAAAGCTTCCATGGTTTCAATGCTGGGTTTCACGATTTGGCGCATTTTCGGTGCCATAAAATAGGCGGTATAAATTGCTCCGCAAATGGCCAGCGGTACTGCCAGTAACATGGCATAAAATGCCGCCTTGATGGTGCCATACACCAGCGGTGTAATGCTCAGTTTGGGTTCAAAATCATCGCTGGCGGATGATGATTGCCAGGCATATACCGGTTCTTCGTAACTTTCGTACCACACCTTGCCCCACAGCGAAGACCAGGAAATTTCCGGGTGTTCATTTTCCACTCGCCAGAACGATAATCGGCCTTTAGCATCTTCTGCCAGCAAGGCATTGGCGCGTGGTGCGACGGCCAGTTTATTAATTGCGACATCGCTGCTGCGTTGTGTCAATAACAGGCGCTGGGCTGTGGAATGATAAATCGCAAGCAGACCATTCTCGTCGGCAGCGATAAACCCCTTACGGGCAAACTCCGGGGCGAGGTCACTAATTGCATGCGATTGTTCCGTAAACTCGCGAATCGGTTTCAAAGTCTGGTTGCCACGCTCATCTCGCACACTAAACCACTGCACCACCCGACCACTACTGTCACCCACCAACAAGGATACGTCGCCGGTTAAAAACTGCACGCTGGTGACATCCAGACCCACATCGACTAGCCGCAATTGTTGTACTTGGCGTGGTTCACTCTTGTCATCTACGTCCACATGAATCAAACTGCCATCGGCGTAAATGATGTACAGATTGCGCTGCTCCTTATCCAGCAACAGCTGCATGATCTCTGCCTGCGTCCCTTGCTGTTCTGCAAATGACAATAACACCTGCTCACGTTCCAGTTCAGGTTCATCGTCAGCAAAGGATTCTTCTTTGAGAAAATGAGTCAGCAGCAGGCGACCATCTGCTGTTTGTGCCACCACCGTGACTTCTTCTTCGCCATCTTGAAATGCGATCTGTGTCAGCGCTTCACCATTTTCGTCAATTTCCAGAGGCTCTTCGCCCAACGGATATTCAATTCCTGGCGTGATCAGGCGTTTATCATTGGGGTAACTGACTTTATAAATGTGCCGAGCAACAAGTGCAGTACCATCGGATAAGCCCAAAGCAAATCGCGCCGATGTCGGTTCACTGACCACAAAACTGTTGATTTCTGCACCTGCCGGTAACGCCAGTTTAGATTCATCGATCAGCTTGCCGTTTTGCAGGTCAAAAAAGACAGCACGCCCATTGTCTGTCAAACGAAAACCAATTTCAGCCTGCTCTTCCATCGCCAAATGCAGAGATGGGTTGCTTCTATTAGGATCAGCCGCGCTGCCCGGCAAATCGTAATCTGCCACACGCTCCATTTCGGCCGAGCCGAACAGTGGCAACACCACAAACAATAAATAGAAAAAAATCAGCACGATGGCGAGAATAACGCCCATACCGCCCATGGCCACGCCGTAAGATGCCAGATGGTCTTTCAGCATACGCCAGCGACGGCGACGTTTATTCTCAGTGCTGTCCGTTGCAGGAAGAACCGGGGTAGGGCGTGAATTGGAAGGGCTAGCATCAGACATCGGCGCATGATAAGGAAGAAATATGACAGTTTTGTGACATGCGGACTTGTGGAGAGTAATGAAATGAATAGTTCCGGGCAATATTCAACGCTGGACCCAGTATCGTATTACCGTCAGTCCATATTTCGAAACAAACCCTCACGTTTGCAATATTCCAGCGCAAAATCAATGTACGCTCGTGATAGGGGCGAGAGGTATTTTCGTGAAGGATAAATGTGTATGTTATTACTGATGATATCTGACAGTCGGCGTTCGTTACGACAGGAAGAGGGGTCATCTTGCTGGATGCTCCACAATCATTTGGCTAGCACATTATTAAAGTTGTGGCCGAAGTCACCAACGAATCCATCAAAATGCTGATCGACAGTCACACTCACGTTGATCATATTGGTGGATCTCAACAGTTAAAAAATATTCCCAATCTGAAAATATTAGCTAACAAACATACCGTACAATTTTTAGTGGAAAAAATGACCCACGACGCATCGTTCCGACAAAAACTTATTCTGGAAATCATGTCGTAAAAATGGGCTAGGAAACCATTCAGCTAAACCAGCATGGCAATTACCACTCTGCAGAACATGACATGATGTTTTTTTATCTGCCACAATGAAAGTTTCTCATGGTCATTGACTCTTTATCGCCAGGGTACGTGCCTTTCATGGACTTCGACTTAACGCATGATTTTCATGAATATCTGAAAATGTTTGATGCCATTTTGGCTTACGACTTTGATGTTTTTGTTGGCGGTCACCTTACCCAAACTGGCACAGTAGAAGACGTACGTATCACCCAGGCCTATGTCAAGGACGTTTATGAAACGGTAAAGCGCGTACATGCACAAACTAATCAGTTTGAAATCATGAGTGGTACCGCCAAAAAAAAGGCTGGGACAACAAGTTCCTCTTATTCAAGGTCTTTCTCGATCATGTGATTGATGAAAGTGCTAAAGAAATTGAATCTCGTTGGATCAATAAGTTGGTGGGCGTGGACGTGTGGGCAAAAAGCCATGCTCGCACAGCGTTGATTTATGTTCGCTGAGATGATTAAAGAACAAAATAGAATGTTGCGCCTTTATCAATTTCTCCTTCGGCCCAAACCCGTCCGCCGTGACGATGGATACTACGTGCTACCGAGGCCAGCCCAATGCCGATTCCTGGAAATGCCTCGGGGGTATGCAAGCGCTGAAAAGCACCAAATAGTTTGTCGACATTTTGCATATCAAAACCGGCACCGTTGTCCGTGATGAAATAAGCAGTTTCGCCTTCCCGTTCGGTGACACCGAATTCGATATAAGGCTGTATTGTTTTGGCAGTAAATTTCCACGCATTGTCTAACAGGTTATCAAAAACAATTCCCAACAGACGACGATCACCTTCCACTATAACATTCGGCCGGATGTACACTTCGACTTCCCGATCCGGTTCTGCTTCCCGTAGCCGGGTTATTTCGGCTTCCGCCAAAGCACTCAGATTTACACTTTCCCGCATCAGCTCACTATGATTCAAGCGGGATAATTCCAGCATTCCATTAATTAACTCGCCCATATGACCGACCGCTCTGCAAATACGTTGCAGGTAATCCTGTCCCTGTTCACCCAGCTGGTCTGCATATTCCTCCCATAAGGCCTGACTAAAACCATCGATCCTTCGCAAGGGGGCTCGCAGGTCATGAGAAACAGAATAATTGAAGGCTTCCATTTCTTTGTTGACGGTTTCCAGCTCCCGGGTTCGCTGTGCCACACGTTTTTCTAGCCGGGCATTGGCCTCGTACAGAGCCAGTTCCTTGGAGGCCAAAGCTCTATTTTTTTGGGCTATCTCTTCTATCTTATCTTCCAGTTTATTCACCAGTCGCACATTGTACTGGCGATAAAAATCTTCCTCATTGACTTCAATAGGGTGCTCTTTTGGTTGGTCCTGCTTCTCTTTGGTAGTCAATACTTTTTCAATTTCGCACAGGAATACCTGAATTTCCTGCGGTTTGACGAGAAACAGATCCGCCCCCAGATTTAGTGCAAACTCCTTGTCTTTAGGTTCGGTATAGGTGGCGGTATAAAAAACAAAGGGTATCGACTTGAGTCGCGTATCGGCTTTCCAGGTTCGGCACAGGGCGAAGCCATCCATCACCGGCATCAGTATATCGGAGACAATCAAATCCGGCGGTGTCTGGTGGGCACAGGCCAGAGCTTGTTCGCCATTCACTGCCTCAGTCACTTCATAACCCTTGGCAACTAGCAGGGTACGCAACAAATACAAATTCTCTGGTTTGTCATCAACGATTAATACATTCATTCCAATGGCTCCGGCAGATAATGTTCGACCCTGGTAACAAAGTTGCCAGGGTCGATGGGTTTTTCGATATAACCATCGCAGCCCGCAGCCAGAATGGTTTCACGGTCACCGCTCATGGCGCGCGCGGTTAGTGCCACGATGGGCGGTGAGATCGAAGTATTACTTTTAATGCGGTGCGTGGCCTCCAGTCCATCCATGCCGGGCATCTGAATATCCATCAGGATCAGGGTTGGTGATTCGACCTGACATATTGCAACGGCCTCGTCGCCGCTACGCGCCTCGCACACCTGATAACCTTTTTTCTCCAACAAAAAACGCGCTAAATAGAGATTGTGGGCATTGTCGTCAGTGACAAGAATCAATGGTGTGCGCATAAGTACTCCCTGTTTTTGCGTACTCATTTTTGTTGCAAATATTAAGTTGCCTGTACCACAAAATCTATGACATTTAAAATATTAAAGGTGGCGTTTTTGCAACACCATCAGCAATAACGGATGAAATAATGACATGGGAGTGAGTCTACTACTGAGCGCCTCCTTCACTGCCGGGTAAGCGGATATGAAAAGTAGTGCCCTCACCGGGCATACTACGGGCCACGCCAATCTCGCCATTCAGCATTTCGATAAAGCGTCGACTGATAGCCAACCCCAAGCCAGTGCCTTCGTATTCCCGCTCGGCACTCGTGTTTGCCTGCTCAAAAGTATCAAAAATTCGCTGCTGATCAGCACTAGCAATACCCATGCCGGTGTCTGTAACCTCAAACACAATATCCGTACCCACTTGTTGGCAAGACAGCGTAACTGAACCGGTTTCGGTAAATTTGATGGCATTACCCAGCAGATTAACCAGTACCTGTCGTAACTTGCTACGATCTGTCATCAGGCTGTCTGGAGCAGTGCTCTCCTGTTGCAATGTCAGTCCTTTTGCATTCGCCAGTGGCAGCATCAGTGCCTGAAGTTCTTCCAGTAACGGCGCAAGTGGGAATGGCGCGACGGAGACTTCTACCCTGCCGGCCTCTACCTTGGACAAGTCAAGAATATCATTTATGAGTTCCAGCAGGTGTTGGGCGGAACGATAAACCATGCCCAGTTGCTTGGCCTGCTCTTCGTTGATGGACCCCACAATACCGTCTTTGATAATGCCGGTAAAACCAATGATGGCATTCAGTGGCGTACGCAATTCATGGCTCATGTTGGCGAGGAATTCTGACTTGGCACGATTGGCCTGTTCGGCCTGATCACGCGCAGTGGCCAGCGCCCGCTCCATTTGCAGACGCTCGGTGAGGTTCACCAGGATACCCAGAGATGCCGTTTGTTCACCCATCTTTATCAGTATAGCGGACAACAAACCCTCCACAATCTGGCCGGAGTCCGCTCGAAAAGAAAGCATCTTGTTTCGTACCTGACCGTATTCTGATAACTCCTTCATTACCGCATCCCGGTCCGACAAATCGGCATAAAATTCCGTCATGTTACGCCCCACTATAGAATGGGATTTGCTTTCAATTTCACGTTCTGCGTGCCGGTTGGCCATCAAAATCACGCCATCCAAAGATGCGACTACAATGGTTAAAGGGATGGTGTTCAGAATTGTTTTCAACTGTGCTTCACTTTCCTGTAACTGATTTTCCGCCGTCTTCAGAACGGTGATATCACGTAGAGTGCCTACCCGCCGAAGCGCATTTCCCGAAGCATCCCGGCTGACCGCGCGACCCTCGGCGCGAATAATCGCGTATTCGCCATCCCGTCGGCGCACCCGGTAATCCAGTATCAAGGCTGCCCCCCAGCGCTCAGAGTCGGCTTCGTAGTCAATCAGCGCACGCTCTCGCTCTTCGTGGTCTTGGGGGTGAATCATTTCAACCCACTCTTGATCTGTGCGGGGTATTTCCTCGTCGTCATAACCCAGGTCATGAAATAAACGCGGGCTGAAATAACGTACACCCGTTTCCATATTCCACTCCCAGACGCTTTCCTGCACCGCAGCAATTGCTTGTTCATAACGCTCGTCACTGTTGCGCAAAGCGGCTTCTATTTCATGACGACGTTTGATTTCACGCTGTAGCCAGCGATTCCACCAGAGAACAAGCCCCAAAATCAGCAAAGCAAGCACAATAGTGATCAATACCGCTTGCCACAATGTTCGGAAATCCACAGCCTGAGTATGTTCAAAACGTACCGCAAACCAACGACCTTTGATTGTCTGTAGCTGCTGTGGCGTAATCTGCCCGATTGCCTTGTTGAGTATCGTTACCAACTCCGGCCAGTCCTTACGCACAGCGATGCTTTGCTCAAAATTGTAAGGCGTGGGTGCAGCAACCTTAATGCCGGTCATACCCAGCTTATCCATCACCCAGGACGCCGCGCTTAGGTTGCCCACGTAGGCGCTTACCTCCCCACGACCCAAGGCATACAACGCCTCTGAGGTATTGGCATAAGTGCGCAACACAAGCTTCGGGTGTTTGCGCCGTAATAAATCTTCCGTTGCGTAAGACTGTTCTACCGCTACCTGTTTGCCTTCCAGGTCCGCAAGACTGGTTACAAGGTGGGTATCTTCACGGACAAAAATCACATAAGGATAAACAAAATAGGGCTTGGTAAAATTGAGGAATTCCCGGCGTTCCTCCGTCATTCCAGCCGCAGGTAAAACATCAATTTCACGTTTGCGGGCTTTATCCATCACCGCTTGCCAACTCAGCTTGGAAACAGGTGCCATGGAAGTATCCAGCAAGCCATTTAACAGCGTAATAATATCAGCGCCAATGCCGCGATAACGACCCTGTTCATCGATAAACTCGAAAGGTGGCCAGGAAGGATCTATTCCCAAACGTATAACAGGATGATCAGTCAGCCATTGTTTTTCGCTTGCCGATAACTGCAAAGAAGACGCCTCGGCACTCGCCCATCTCATCCCCAGCCATCTACTGGTAATCGCACGCCGTTCGTCAAAGGTAATTTGCTCCATGTAATAATTGATCGTTTCCAGCAACTCAGTGTGTCCCACTTTCACCCCTGCCTGATAAGCGCGGGTGTAGAGTGGTGGATCAAGATAACGATAGTGATTGGGTATGCCCGCGTCTGTCAGATAGCGCGACAGATAAAGAGGTTGAGTCACAAAGGTAGAAATATCACCGCGTTCTGCAGCCTCGAACAAATTGCGGTAACCTTTGAACAATACTCTCTCAACATTGGGAAAATGCTCGCGCAAATAGTCTTCGTGAAAACTGCCCTGCGTAACCCCAACGCGGAAACGCGACATATCATCAATAGTCAACAGATTGTTAACCTGGTCATTGAAATACAGATGATAAGGACTGCTTAGAATGGGCTTGGAAAAATCTAGAAATTCAGCGCGTCGCTGATTGGGAAAAAGCCCGGCATTAATGTCTGCCGTCCCCTCACTTACCATTGCCTGGGTTTTCTGGCTGTAAGCGCCGACAAAACGAATTGGGATACCCGACTTCCTGGCCCACAAACGCCAGACATCGATAAGTATACCGTCTGGTTCACCGCCCGCATTTTTAAACTGGATGGGCGCACTATCTAACCGATAGGCTATAACCAACTCTTTATCAGTGTCCGCCCGAACCGGTGAAGTGGGAACATCCTGCGCTGATGCAGTAGCGCAGAAACTCAGATCTCCCAATAACAAAAGATAAAAGAGGAAAAACAAATTCCGTTTCACAGCCGCCCAATCCTCTCGGCACATTAATAATGACACAGCTCGATCAGGTTCAAATCCGGGTCACGAAAATAGAATGACATCACCGGCCCCGTTGCGCCTGTGCGCGCCACTGGTCCTTCCAGAATTTCTATTCCGCAGTCTCGCACATGTTGCATCGCAACGGGTAGTGGTGATTGTATAACGAAACACAAATCTGCTGAACCTGGTGAAGGAGTATTGGCTTTGGGTTCGAGCTCGTTACCGGCTTGATGGAGATTGATTTTTTGGTTGCCGAATGTCAAAGCAACGCGGTTGTCGGCAAAAACTTGTTTTTTCATGCCGAGGATGCATTGGTAGAAATCAATAGTGGTTTCTATATTGCTGACAGTCAGAACAAGGTGGTCCAGGTGGGTGATTTTCATTGTTTGCTTGTGTGACAGCGAATCCTAAAGGGGAATTATAATGTGGGTCGCGATATTTGGTTGCATTAAATTGTTGATAGCGCCGACTTAGGTGGGACAATGCCCCTTATCGCTTTTTTAATCTATAAAGCATATCAGAACTTGCGTGGGTAGCTATGCCTGCTCTTGAGGGGAGTAGATTAGGATTAGGATGAGGGAAAGACGCTGATTCTAACTGGCAGAATATTCATATCAGTTATTATGAATATAGTGGACTAATAAAAAGGCGCACAGGAAAGTTTCTATGCGCCTTTATCTTTTGGTAAGCAAGAATGTATTTTTATTTGTGGTATTGCGCACTTAGTTCATGCACCGCATTAATAAATGCGCCAACATTTTCAGGGTCAATTTTCGGGTGAATGCCGTGGCCGAGGTTAAACACATGGCCGTTACCTTTGCCGTAACTGGCCAATACATTACCCACTTCTTCACGGATACGTTCCGGGTTGGAATAAAGAATGCAGGGGTCCATGTTGCCTTGCAGAGCAATGTTGTCACCCGCGAGCTTACGAGCATCGCTGAGGTCAATAGTCCAGTCTACGCCGAGACAATCGGCACCAGTAGCGGCCATTTTATCCAGCCACTGTCCACCGCCTTTGGTGAAGAGAATAACAGGGACTTTACGGCCGTCTGCTTCCCGGGTGAGACCGTCAATGATCTGTTGCATGTAGCGCAATGAGAATTCCTGATAGTCACGCGGGGTGAGTACGCCGCCCCAGGTATCAAAAATTTGCACAGCTTGTGCACCGGCGGCAATTTGTCCGTTGAGATAGGAGGTGACGGATTGGGCCAGTTTATCAAGCAGTTGATGCAGGGTTTCGGGCTGGTCAAACATCATGCCTTTGATGTTGCCATATTCTTTGGTGCCGCCGCCTTCCACCATGTAGGTGGCGAGCGTCCACGGGCTACCGGAGAAGCCGATAAGTGGTACACGGCCATCGAGTGTTTTACGGATAGTGCGTACGGCATTCATCACATATTGCAGTTCGCCTTCGGGATCAGGTATGGGCAGATTTTTCACGTCAGCTGCGCTACGCACGGGGCGGGCAAACTGCGGGCCGTGACCGGTGTTAAAGGTCAGGCCGAGCCCCATGGCATCGGGAATGGTGAGGATGTCGGAGAACAGGATCGCGGCATCCAGCGGATAACGGTCCAGTGGCTGAATGGTGACTTCGCAGGCCAATTCGGCATTGCGGCACAAGTCCATAAAGCTACCAGCTTTTTCACGGGTGGCACGATATTCGGGCAGGTAGCGACCAGCCTGACGCATCATCCATACGGGAGTGACATCGACAGGTTCACGGTTCAGGGCACGCAGGAAACGATCATTTTTTAATGTTGTCATGTTTTGTGTTGTTAACGCGGAGGCCGCAGAGTCGCAGAGGCGCAGAGAAAAAAATGCTTTTCAAAAATCTCTATGCCTCTGTGTCTCTGCGATCTCTGCGTTTCTCCTTAAATGTCTAAAAAATCTAAAATGCCTTCAGCAGCTTGGCGACCTTCATATACGGCGGTTACCACTAAATCAGAACCGCGTACCATGTCACCACCGGCAAAAATCTTCGGGTTGGTGGTTTGATGTTGGTATTTGTTTTGAGCGGGTGCAACCACGCGACCACGATCATCAATTTCGATATTGAAATCAGCAAACCAGTCAGCCGGGCTGGGGCGGAAACCAAAGGCGACGACTACGGCATCCGCAGGGATGACTTCTTCCGAGTCTGCAATAATTTCCGGGTGGCGACGCCCATGTTCATCAGGCTCCCCCAGTTGGGTGGTGACCAGTTTGATGCCTTCCACTTTACCATTGCCCACGACTTCTACGGGCTGACGATTCCACAGGAACGCTACATTTTCTTCTTTGGCGTTGGCGACTTCACGTTTGGAGCCGGGCATGTTGGCTTCATCACGACGATAGGCGCATTGCACACTTTGTGCGCCCTGGCGAATCGCGGTGCGATTGCAATCCATGGCAGTGTCTCCGCCACCGAGTACCACCACACGCTTGCCCGCCATATCGATGAATTCATCAGTGGATTTAGCCCAGTCTTTATGGTGGTTGATGTTGGCAATCAAAAAATCCAGTGCGGCATGAACGCCGGGCAGGTCTTCGCCAGGAATGCCGGCCTGCATGTAGGTGTAGGTACCCATGCCCAGAAATACGGCATCGTATTCATCGAGCAAGGTTTGCAATGGCATGTCTTTACCTATTTCGATGTTGAGCCTGAACTCCACCCCCATCTCTTCCAGAATTGTCCGGCGATTTTTAACGACATCCTTTTCCAGTTTGAATTCAGGAATGCCGAAAGTAAGCAGGCCACCAATTTCCGGGTGGCGATCAAACACGACGGGGGCGACGCCGTTGCGCACCAGTATGTCGGCACAACCAAGCCCTGCCGGTCCTGCACCGATAATCGCAACGCGCTTTCCTGTGGGTTTGACGTCAGACATGTCCGGTCGCCAGCCCTGGGCAAAGGCAGTGTCGCTGATGTATTTTTCAATGGAGCCGATGGTGACAGCGCCAAAGTCATCATTGAGTGTGCAGGCTCCTTCGCACAGGCGGTCTTGCGGGCAAATGCGGCCACAGATTTCCGGTAAGGAATTGGTGCGATGTGACATTTCTGCCGCTTCTGTCAAATTGCCTTCTGCGATCAGCTTTAACCAGTTGGGAATGTAGTTATGCACCGGACATTTCCATTCACAATAGGGGTTGCCGCAGGCGAGACAACGGTCCGCCTGTTCAGTCACCGTGTCCGCATTAAAATTGCCATAAATTTCAGTGAATTCCTGGCGACGTTCAGTGGCCGGTTTTTTAGCAGGGTCGCGTCGCGGAACGTCGACGAATTGAAAATTGTTTGCCATGTTTAAATTTCTGGTTGTAGGTTGGGGTGAATGAAACGAATCCCAACGTTGTGCATCAATTTGTTGGGGTTCGCTACGCTCACCCCAACCTGCTTGGTACTGTTTTAAGCTGCCCGGCGTTGCAAGTCATCCATCAATGTGGCCAACGCTGCGGATTTAGGTTTGACTAACCAGAATTTGCCGACCATGTCTGCAAAGTTATCGAGAATGTGTTGTCCCCATTGGCTGCCGGTTTCATCAACAAATTCCTGAACCGTGTCACGAAGGTGTTTGGCGTGGGAGTCCATGTCTTCGGTGTTAATACGATGGATTTCAATGAGTTCGTGATTGTAGTTATCAACAAATTGATTGTTTTGGTCCAGCACATAGGCAAAGCCACCGGTCATACCTGCGCCGAAATTGACGCCAGTGGTGCCGAGCACGGTGACAAAACCGCCAGTCATGTATTCACAGCCGTGGTCGCCGATACCTTCTACTACCGTATGGGCTCCGGAATTGCGCACGGCAAAACGTTCGCCAGCCAGACCGGCGGCAAATAGCTTGCCGCCGGTGGCGCCATACAGGCAGGTGTTGCCGATGATGGTGGTTTGGTTGGATTTAAAGTTGCTGCTTTTGGGCGGGTGAATCACCAGCTTGCCGCCAGCCATGCCTTTACCGACATAATCGTTGGCGTCGCCTTCGAGGTTCATGTGCAATCCCCCGGCATTCCAAACGCCGAAGCTTTGTCCGGCAGAGCCATTAAGATTGAGTCGCAAGGGGTTTTTTTCCATGCCGAGGTTGCCATGGCGCACGGCTATTTCACCCGACAGACGCGCACCGATAGAGCGGTCGGTATTTTTGACGGTGTAGCTGAATTCACCACCGGTTTTATCTTCGATGGCGGGCAAGGTGTCGACGACCATTTTTTCAGCCAGTTCACCTTTGTCGAAAGGCTCGTTTTTTTCTACGATACAGTATTGTGGTTTATTCGCAGCGACGCCGCCATCTGACAAAATGGGGGATAGATCCAGACGTTGTTGCTTGCTGGTTGTGCCTTCAATAGCTTCCAGAAAATCCGTACGACCGATGAGGTCTTGCAGTTTACGCACCCCCAGGCTGGCCATGATTTCGCGCGCCTCTTCGGTGATAAAGCGGAAATAGTGGGTAACCATGTCTACTTCACCGATGAAGTATTTGGAGCGCAGCACCTTGTCTTGCGTGGCCACGCCAGTGGCACAATTATTCAAATGACAGATGCGCAGGAATTTGCAGCCCATGGCCACCATGGGGCCGGTGCCAAAGCCGAAACTTTCAGCACCAAGGATGGCAGCTTTCACAACATCCAGACCGGTTTTGAGGCCGCCATCTGTTTGCAGGCGAATCTTGCCGCGCAAATTGTTGGCGCGCAGGGTTTGATGCGTTTCGGTAAGACCCAGCTCCCACGGGCTGCCTGCGTACTTCACCGAGGCCAGAGGGCTGGCTGCGGTGCCGCCATCATAACCTGAAATAGTAATCAGATCTGCATAGGCTTTGGCGACGCCGGCAGCGATAGTGCCCACGCCCGCTTCGGCCACCAGTTTCACCGATACTAAGCCATCAGGGTTGACCTGTTTGAGATCGTAGATCAGTTGTGACAGATCCTCTATGGAGTAGATGTCGTGATGCGGCGGTGGGGAAATCAGTGACACACCGGGTTTGCAGTAACGCAATTCAGCAATGAGTTCGTTGACTTTTTGTCCGGGCAGCTGTCCGCCTTCACCAGGTTTGGCGCCCTGGGCGATCTTGATCTGCATGACTTCGGCGGAGCGCAGGTAGGCGGGTGTGACGCCGAAACGACCGGAGGCCACTTGCTTGATCTTGGAGCGTTTGTCGGTGCCATAACGTTTGGGGTCTTCGCCACCTTCGCCGGAATTAGAGCGTGCGCCGAGGCGGTTCATGGCTATGGCCAATGTTTCGTGCGCCTCAGGGGACAAGGCACCCAATGACATGGCAGCCGAATCAAAGCGTTTGACGATATCCGACATGGGCTCGACTTCATCGATGGGGACGGGTTCAACATCGGTACGCAGCTTCAGCAAGTCGCGCAGTGCCAAGGTGGGGCGCTCATTGACCAATGTTGCGTACACACGATAAGCGTTTTTGTCACCGGTTTTTACAGCATGTTGTAATGCCTGTACGACATCCGGGTTGTAGGCGTGTTCTTCTCCGCCATGCACAAATTTGAGCAGGCCGCCCTGTTCAATATTTTTGCGGTTATTCCAGGCCAGTTTGCTCAGGGTACGTTGGTCGAGATCAAGGTCTTCGAAATGTGTGCCTTGCAGGCGGTTGGTGGTGCCAGTGAAACACAACTCCACAACGTCCTGATGCAGACCAACAGATTCAAACAACTGCGCACCACGATAACTGGAAATAGTGGATATCCCCATTTTTGAGATGACTTTAAACAGCCCCTTGTTGATGCCTTTGCGGTACTGGTGCATCAGTACCGCACAGTTGGCATCGGGAATTTCTCCGGTGCGTTGCATGTCCTGAATACAGGCATAGGCCAGATACGGGTATACGGCAGTGGCACCGTAGCCGATAAGTGTGGCGATGTGATGCGGGTCACGGGCGG
>Ga0316204_10002223_pt1 | contig 45431 bp, 44 predicted proteins | sample 6monrhotite_MG_2_FD_205661 | JGI IMG/M metagenome (GOLD analysis project Ga0316204, IMG submission 205661) | Microbial mat bacterial communities from mineral coupon in-situ incubated in ocean water Damariscotta River, Maine, United States -... | ecosystem: Environmental > Aquatic > Marine >... | reverse complement strand
TAAAGCGCTATAAAATATCAAGGCATCCAGTTTCTAACTGGACACTGCTGAGATACTACCGTTAAATGTTGCGTTTTCCAGATATGATATAAGCAAAAGAGATGACCTGGGCGATGGTGACGTAGAGGGCTCGGGGGATCTCATCGCCAAGCTCAAGTTGGGATAGGAGTTGTACCAGCTCTGCATCTTCGTGTAGTGGGATGTTACTCTCTTCGGCAATCCTCAGTATCTCTTCGGCGATGTGCCCGCTACCTTTGGCTGTTACCGTTGGCGCATTTTCGCCATCGTACATCAAGGCAACGGTTGTGACCTGGTCTGCTTTGTCTGTTTTCATACTCGCGTATCCACTAACACTGTGTGCCGCTGCCGCTGTTTATGAGGTGATGTTGGTGGCGAGCCATGCTGGCAGCTGATTTCGGCTGAATTGACCCCGTGCTGTTCAAGGGCATCTCGTAATAGTTGTAAATTATTATCAATCAACAGTGCTGTGCTTTCTTCTTCTGCCCATAGTGTGGTTGAGGTCTGCTCTCCCCGTGCAGTGATCGTCGCATAGATGGTGCCTATTGCTGGCAGATCCAGCGTTAGCGTAATTCGCCAGCGTGATGCTTGTTCTTCACCCTCTTTAGGCTCCTCTTTTTCGATACGTAACTGTACTACATCTATATTTTCACCTTGTCGCAAGGGTAGTTCAAAGGCCCATGATTGTGAGGTGTTGCCCTCTTGCGGCATCGAAGCGAGCTGGCTAAGTTGTACGCGTGCAATACTGCCTTCCACCTGTCGGATGAGTTCGTCGATGATTTGCTCTCGATGCTGAAGCATGACCAGAGTGGGTGATTGTAGTTTCTGTGGTGTGAGTGCTGAGTATCGAAAAAAAGGCACGGTGAGGCGACTGGTTGATGATGTAAATTCAGCCAAACGTGATGATGTTGCGGAATGCCTCGCTTCTTCGCTATTTATGCTATTTGCCGGGGTGTTTAAGAGGCGTATTAGTTGCTCTTTGGTTGACTGTGCGACTGCCTGGTTATGACTCGTGGCAAGTGATGACGCTCTGTTACCGCCTGTGTTAGGCGTCAAGTGGGTTTGAGTGGTAAGTGGTAGTGGAATTCTGTTTGCGTTCCCCTGGTTGGCTGGGGTTTGCCGTAACACGTCCAGCAACTGTATCAAGTTAGCCTTAAAATCCTGTGCCAGCGTTTGTGCTTGAGCTGTGTTTATAGCCGGGGTGCCGATTGCTGAGGTTGAGCGGTGAGCCATTTTGTTGTTTAGTGGCAGGTTGGCGAGTTTCTTTTCAAGCAGGATGCCTGAATTGAGGATCGCTCGACGTAACTCTTTTGGATCTCCAATTTTATCGACATGCGCAATGTTTTCGATCAATTTTTTTACACTGTTGCTGATTGCGGGCGTGAGTGGTGCAGCAAGTTGAGCCTTTAGTTGTGAAATGGCGCTCAGGTTGGCGAGCAGCGGTGTTAGTGGCGCTTGCCTGGGTAGCAACACCTTTAATGCAGCATTCTGCGCTGCCTGTGGCGATTGTAGCGTCGGCAGGGGTGGTGCAACACGTAGTAACGGTTTCTCCCCTGTACGGACTACTGTTAATGCGAGTATTTCCCCAGCTTGATGTTGTTTGTTCGAAGGTGCCTGTAGCAGGGTGTTATCAACGCGTAATGTCACACTGTTTCGCAGGCTTTTGACCACCACTGCTTTCAGCGTCTGCCCTACCTGCAGTGAGTGGGCAGTGGCTTTTTTCTGGGCAGTAGCTGGGGGAACAGGAGTGGATGGATTGTTCTTGATTTCCATTGGGCTGGACGAGTTAATATTGCGCTACTGATTGCATTTTATGACCAGATTTATCCGTGAAATGACAATTGTTTTTACCTGTTATTTTTATCGGCCGCTACGAGTAATTGACCACTTGAAGTAGCTTGATTTAGAGTAGGCAGGTATGAATTCAACAGTTTCAGCATTAGCGCAGTGGTATATCCGTCGTGGCGAGGTTATTCGGGGGCCGTTTACAGAGGTAAAAATAGCGCATTATCTGTTGCACGGGCGTATCAAGAAAAATGATGAGTTAAGTCAGGACCAGGAGCAGTGGCTGTCTGCTTCTGAATACCCCCAGTTATTGCCTTTAATGCTCCAGGATGCAGAGGACGATGCATTTCAGCGCCAGCAGCTAATGGCCAGAAAACAGTGGGAGGCACAACGCGAACTGAGTGGTAATGAGCCATGTTATCAGCCCTTGCCGACGGGTGTATCTGATTATTTTGCTGAGGCAGCCAGCCAGAATGTGGATGGGGTTACCCGCTCTATAACCCCCAGTTTGAATGAGAAAAAGCCAGTGAGCCGGGTGCTGGTGGGGTTGGTTGTATTCTCATTACTGGGCGCGATGGGGGGGATGATTTACCTTAACTCCCCTGAACCAGAGGTCGGTGGCATTGATTGCGCAGTGAGTGCCGCGCCAAAAATAAACTGGAGTAACTGCCAGATGGCAGCGGCGCGGCTTTCTAACGTGGATTTAAGCGGTGCGCAAATGAAGAATATGAATCTTTCTCGTACTGACCTACGGGGTGGTCGGTTGATGGGGGCAAACCTCTCTTTTTCTAATCTTAGTGCTGCGCTTTTGAATGATGCTGATATTCGACAGGCAGTGCTTGTAGGCGCCAATCTGAGTGGGGCTGATCTTGAGGGGGCCATTTTTGATGGTGCAGATCTTTCGTATGCCGATTTTGGTGGCGCGAACCTGGCGGATGCCAGCTTCAATGGCGCCAAACTTGGTAAGACAATCTGGCACGATGGACGTGTTTGTGCAGCGGGCTCGATTGGTGTTTGCCAGTAGGATGAAAAAACACGGGGCAAATGAATGCTCGGCGAAAATCTCATCCGGGGGGATCGTAAGGGCCCCCTGTGCCTGGCCTTCATTCTGCACCTTAGTCCCCCTCGCTACGATCCAACTGATTATTCAGGTTTAACCTAGGTTAAAGGTTGTAGTGATTTATGATTTGGGCGAGTATTCCTATGATTGAATTCTCAATCAGTAATTTATCGATTTAAGGAGCGCTAAATGGAGCAATTTTCAGAGCAGGGAATGGGGCTGTTGTTTAGCTTCTGGACGGGGTTGGCGGTTGTGATCATCGTACTACTCAAAACATCGATCAAGTTTGTGCCGCAAAACAGTGCCTTTGTGATCGAGCGTTTTGGTAAATACAATGCGACGCTGATTGCGGGCTTGAATTTTATCATCCCATTTATCGATAAAATTGCATATGTGCGTTCGCTTAAGGAGCAGGCGATTGATGTGCCGAGTCAGGCGGCGATCACCAAAGACAATATCGGCCTGACGGTGGACGGCGTTTTGTATCTCAAGGTGCTGGATCCTTATAAGGCGAGTTATGGTGTTGAGTTCTATGCCTTTGCAGTGACGCAGTTGGCGCAAACCACGATGCGTTCCGAGATCGGTAAGATGGATCTTGATAAAACCTTTGAAGAGCGGGATCTGCTAAATATTGCGATTGTGAATGCGATTAACGAGGCGGCTGGCCCATGGGGAGTGCAGGTGCTGCGTTATGAGATCAAGGATATCGAACCGCCTCGTAGTGTGCTGGAGGCGATGGAGCGCCAGATGAAAGCTGAGCGTGATAAACGCGCGACCATCCTGGAGTCTGAAGGTGAACGTCAGTCGGCGATCAATGTCGCTGAAGGTGATAAGCAGGCGAAGGTGCTGGCGGCAGAGGCTGATCGTATGGAACAGATTCTAAAGGCGGAAGGTGAGGCGAGGGCGATTGAGCTGGTGGCAACGGCTAAGGCGAGTGCATTGCATGTGATTGGTGAGGTTGCCGATAGTTCACCGGGACAGAAGGCGGTGCAGCTTGATCTTGCGACGCTGGCGATTGCGGCAAAAGAGGCGATCGCGAAAGAGTCAACGGTGGTGCTGATGGATGGTAAATCGAGTGAAGCGGGTTCCAGTGTGGCAGAGGCGGTGGCGATTGTCAGCGCGATGAATCAAAGCAGTGCATTTTCAACGGAAAAAAGAGCAGACTAAAGCATGATTGAGTATTTTAATGACAATATTTATAGCTTCTGGTTTATGGTCGGTTTTCTGCTATTGATTATAGAGGCGTTAGCACTGGGTTTCTCAACTGGGTTTATTCTCTTTATTGGGCTGGGGGCGTTGCTGACTGGTGGTGCTATCTGGTTTGAGATTGTACCTGCAACCTGGTTGTCGAGTGTTGCTACTTTTGCACTAAGCTCCGTGCTGACCTCTGTTTTGTTGTGGAAGCCTTTGAGGGCCATTCAACGTAATAGCAAACCGCCGGAGAAAGATAATACCAGCGATATTATCGGCCTGAAATTCAGGCTTGAGCAAGCGATTAGTACCACTGCTCCTGGGGTTACACGCTATTCCGGAATAGCGTGGCAGGTGGTGATTGATCATGCCTCAGAACAGCAGACGATTGCGGCAGGTACCAGCGTTGTGGTTGTATCGGTGGATGCGGGTACATTTTGGGTGGATCTGGCTGATTAATTATTTGAGACCTTTGCGCGAGTCTGTTTGTAGCGATTCAGCAGACTTGAATCATCACAAGTCATTTTCTTGGTTTGCCAACACTTCTAGCTGTTTTTCAAAGTTTTCATAGCCCAAATTTTCATCTACCCGAATGAGAAAATCTTCGAAAGATTCTCCATCCTTAGGTAGAATTTTCAATTGAGTTTCGTAATTAAGGCCTTGCATCTGCATAATGGCGACTTCTAACTCAATCCGAAGCGCCTCATCCATCACCTCTCTATCGCCATCCTCACCGGCTGTAGACTGTATTAGGTTTGCTAAGCTGCCATCGAATAACTTCTGCGGATATTCAACAGAATGTGATTCAATACCGTGATCATCAGAATCTATATAGATGACATCTTCGCTAAAATAAATCGATTCCCGCTCAGGATCGGAAACATCGCCTACTCTTTTGATATCACCATAAATATCATCACTAAATTGATTTTGCGAAGACTCTAGTGAGGCCTGTTCAAGATCATTTTCAAATGCACTGTCTTCCTTCTGGGAAATATGCTCAGGGATATCGACATCATTACTCACGACCTTATTTATATCGCTGGCCGCTGAATTGTCATTATCAGATAAAACAATCCAGCCGACCAGCAAAAGAATTACGGCGATATAAAACGTATCACGCATTTTCTAAACTATTCATATCTTTGGGCGATCGTTAAATATGCAGTCGCTTTTACTTGAGCAGACCTATAACTTAGCCAATCACGCAAATCACGGAAAGGATTAAAAAAATAGTTACGAGACCTATTATGTTTTTCACGATAATAATCTGCACGCGCTTGGTAATAATCTTTTGCAGCAATATAGATATGGTTTAAGAAGGCATTCTTTTTATAAACTCGGCATCTTACGGTATGTTCGCGATCCCATAGTTTCTCACCTGTAGTACTGTTTTCGTAGAAGCTGGTTCTGAGAGTCCTTTTTTCGTAGTAATTATCATAAATAACAGTCTTTACACCATCGACTGAGTAACCCTCACAAACTCCAGAACTCATATTGTAACTATAAGCCGAATCATCCTGGTACCAAATAGATTTCACATAGAACGTTTCCTTCTGCTCAGCGATTGCCGCAACAGTTTCGATTATCGAAGCTGTCTCAGTTTTATCCCCATATATACTGAAATTAGGGCTCTCAACATGTAGGTCCGACGCCTGCAAACTTTGACAAACTAAAACCCCTAGAGAAAAAACGATAGGCTTAGCAAACTTTATCTTCATATTTCACTCCTGCTAAAATTTCGCGAAAAAACATTCGCCTTGCACTAAGCATGGGCAAGAAAAATTTGATTCAACAAGGCTAGGGGGACTCACTCTTCAGCAATTGTTATTTAGCCCAAACCGACACATATTATACACAAAAAATATATTTTTTTTGAAAATATCGTGAAAACAGGCGATAAGCCGATAGTATTCATTGTGGGTGTCACAACAAAAACAGATGTGTGAGGGGCTATGATGGAACGACTGAATTTATCTCATCAGGTGCAGATGAGTACCCAAATGACAAACGATGGTTTGTTTAATGTTGATGCTGCAGACTGGGCCGGTGTCTGTTTATTTAGCAATAAAAGAGGCGTTTAGCAATGTCTCGTATTAAAGTGATGGTGGTGGATGATTCCGCTATTATTCGGCAGGTGTTCACAAAAATTATCAATAGTGATGCGCAGCTAGAACTAGTTGCGGCAGTGAATGATCCTATTCTTGCGCTTAACCGGATGAAAGTTACGATGCCTGATGTGATCGTGCTGGATGTCGAAATGCCGAAAATGGATGGACTTACATTTCTTAAGTTAATTATGAATGATAGCCCGTTGCCAGTGGTGATGTGTTCAACACTCACCGAAAAAGGTAGTAAAACGACTATGCAGGCGATCGCAGATGGCGCTATTGATTTTATTACCAAACCAAAATTAGGTGCGAAAGGTTTTCTGGAGGAGTCTTCTGCGATGCTGCTGGATACAATTAAGTCAGCTGCCCGTGCCAATGTTGGCAAATTAAAACAGAACGCTTCATTGATGAAAGATGGCTCAAAGGTTGATGCCTTGTTATCAAAAAACGAAGCTTTATTAAAAGCCGGGGCGGGCTCAATGGCCCGAACAACTGATAGGGTCGTGGCCATTGGCACCTCTACAGGGGGTACCCAGGCGTTAGAGGTTGTGTTGTCACAATTACCGAAGGATGCGCCGGGGATGGTGGTAGTACAGCATATGCCGGAGAAGTTTACCGCAGCCTTTGCGTCCCGCTTGAATAGTATTTGTCAGATCAATGTGAAAGAGGCCGAGAATGGTGACCGGGTTCTACAGGGCCAGGCGTTAATTGCGCCAGGTAGCCATCATATGTTGTTAAACCGGAGTGGTGCACGTTATTTTGTTGATATTAAAGGTGGGCCGACGGTGAGTCGTCATCGTCCTTCTGTTGATGTGCTATTTCGTTCAACCGCAAAGATAGCGGGTAAAAATGCGGTTGGTATTATCATGACTGGAATGGGGTCCGATGGGGCCTCAGGGATGCGGGATATGCATGATGCCGGTGCTTACACCATCGCCCAGGATGAGGCGAGTAGTGTGGTTTACGGTATGCCAAAAGAAGCGGTGAAGGCCGGGGGGGTTGATAAAATCATCTCATTGGGAGATATTTCCAGGGCGATCTGCTCATTTAGTTCATGAGCGGTTTTAGGGAGGGAGTCTCCGAAGAGGTTATGCCGCGGCTGCACTCTTTAAAAACGCCTTATAGCGCTGTTTCTCTTTGCGTGAAGTACGCCACGCAAGCCATAACTTTCGAATGGGCGTGAGTGATGTGCGGCGTTCCAGTACCCGGTAGCCATCGTTTTCAATTTCATCGAGAATTGTGCGGTAGATGGCAGACATGATCAGTCCGCTACGTTGTGGGTGGCGATCACAGTCTGGTAGCAGTTCAAACGCCTCGTTGTAATAGCGCTGCGCGCGTTCCGCCTGATATTTAAATAGTGCACGGATGTTATCTGTGGTTTTATTTTCCATCAGGTCGTCGGTCGTGACCCCAAAACGATCCAGTTCATCCAGCGGGATGTAGAGTCGGCCCCGGACGCTATCTTCATGTACATCACGTAGAATATTAGTGAGTTGAAACGCCATGCCAAGGGCGTGAGCATATTTCAGCGTCTTACGGTCATCGTAACCGAAGATCTCGGCAGACATTAGCCCAACGACGCTTGCCACCCGGTAGCAGTAGAGCGAGAGCGCTTTGAAGGTGGGGTAGGCGTTGTAATCCAGATCCATCTCCATCCCATCGATGATTTCGAGAAAGTGTTCCTGTGAAAGATCGAAATCCTTGATCGTCTGCTGTAGCGCCTTCCCCACCATATGCTTAGCTTTACCCTCAAACACATGGGCGATCTCTTCGCGCCACCAGGCCAGTTTGATGCGCGCGATTTCATGTTCCCCGGTTTCATCAACGATATCGTCTATTTCCCGACAAAAGGCGTACAGTGAGATGATCGCCCGGCGCTGTTCAGGAGGGAGAAACAGGAAGCTGTAGTAGAAACTGGAGCCGCTTTTGGCCGCTTTGTCCTGGCAATATTGATCGGGTGTCATGGATTTTGAGTCTGATTATTGATCTGAACGCTTAATGATCCAGATGTAGCGCCAGTGAGTCAAGTTTCGCATGTTTTGGCAGCGAATTTCGGCCCAAGACCGAATCGGTAGGCGTTTAAGCCCTTGAGGAGAGCGTTTCATTAACTGCCAGGTGTAGTCGGCGATTTATCAGCTTGCCCCGCTGCGGCTGGCGTGAGTGAAAAGGCCTGTTGTTGAGAGTAGGTGAGCGCCCAGCCCATCAGCCCGGCGATGACGACTGCGCAGAGAACAATTTTGATCCTGCGGTTGCGCTGTCTGCGCATGATATAGTCAAGAATGGCAGTTTTTTTGTTCATTTCAAGGCTCTATTCAACACGCTTCGGAAGGCGACATGATACCCCTTCCAGGCGAGCAGATCGAGCCTGTGACAGGTGCTTCATTCACACTCAATGCGTGACAAAAGTCAAGCGTAAAGAGGCAGTGACACTCGCCGTAGAGTACCGCTATAATCCTCTTTCCGCGTTGTGCGCTAACTCAATTGATGAAGACTTATGTGGTTCAAAAATCTGCAACTCTACCGTTTTACCAAGCCCTTTGAATACACCGCTGAAACACTCGAAGCGGCGTTACAGACCAGGCCGGCCCGCCTCTGTGGGCCGCATGAAGAGATGTGCCAGGGCTGGGGTTCACCGATGGGGCGTACGGGCGAAATGCTGGTGCATGCCGCCAACGGCTTTCTGATGATCTGCGCCACTAAAGAAGAGAAAATTTTGCCAGCTTCTGTGGTGCGAGAGCATGTGAATGAGCGTGTTGAAAAGATCGAAGCTACTCAAGCGCGCAAGGTGCGTAAAAAAGAGCGCGACAACCTGCGCGACGACGTGATGACTGAACTGCTGCCGCGCGCACTGAGCCGCACCCTGCACACCTTCGCCTTTATCGATCCCAAAGAGGGGCTGTTAGTGGTCGATACCTCATCGAGCGGAAAGGCTGAAGCGTTCACCGCGCTGCTGCGTAAAACCCTCGGCTCACTGCCGGTGGTGCCGCCGACCCCAAATGAAGCGCCGTATGCGATTATGACCGAGTGGCTTATTAAAAGTAATCACCCACCTGAGTTTGGCGTTGAAGAGGAGTGTGAATTGCGCTCCGCAGATATCGAAGGCAGCGTGGTGCGATGTAAGCGACTCGACCTCGCTAGCCCGGAAGTGAAGCTGCATCTCAAAGAAGGCAAGCTGGTCTCCAAGTTGGCACTCAACTGGCGTGACCGAATCACCTTTGTATTGGATGAAAACTTCGCCATCAAACGTCTGCGTTTCCTGGAGATTGTTCAGGATCAGGCCGATGATGTCGAAGCTGACGATGCCGCGGCACGTTTTGATGTCGACTTCTCCATCATGACGCTGGAGCTTTCACTCTTCATTAAACAGCTATTCGAAGCCTTTGGTGGTGAGAATGTCGATGCCTTGGATGAGGCGGCTTAAGCCGTTTCAGTTTTTATCAATGCAGGATGGATTAGCAGACCAATAGTGGTGATCTGCGGGCATGGAAAAGGTGTTGAGTGAATAGTGAGAATCTGTTTTAGAAGTTGATGTCAGTATTCTTTACAATATCTTAAGTATTATAAAATTTATATATAAAAAATCCTATCAATATCATTAGGCTATGAGGGTTGGTATAAATCATGCCAATATCAATGTGTCGAATTTTTGCGGCATAAAAATTATTCTATTTAGAGGTGGTTCAATTGAAAGCGTTAAATTTATTTAAACAAACGATCATGACTGGTGGGTTGCTCCTTATCAGTACTGCGGCCATTGCTATGCCCAGTGCTATGCCCGATTTGCCACTTGCCGGGTTGTATAGCACCGGTGTGAATCTTATGGGAGAGAGCAAAAACATTGGTGAGGCAGAGCAGCATTATTCGGTAGTTGCGGGCCCTGATAAGGATAAACCCCTTTCGATTACAGGTAGAAATTTTGTTCTGGGCAACGATGCAGATTCCAGCTGGATCACCGGTCTTTCCACTGAGAATTCAACCACAACTTATCGAACGGAATTTAACCTTGCGGGACTTGACCTCAGCACTGTGGTATTGACACTTGATATTGCGGTTGATAATTATCTTGATGATATATTAGTAAATGGTGAATCCACGGGGCTCTCTATTTCGGAGGCGCTTGGCACTGATGCATTTCGAAAGTTTCATACATTCGAGATAGGCCCAAACTCTGATTTTTTTGAGTCTGGTGTCAACAGATTGGATTTTAAGACCGGTAACGGTATAGGTCCTGGGGCGTTTCGCGTAAATGCTACGGCCAGTGGTAATCCTGTAGCAGTGCCAGAGCCTGGCGTCATTGCATTATTAGCTTTCGGATTGTTCGGATTAGCAATAAGCCGAAGATTAAGCGCTTAGTAAAAAAGTTGGTGTTACTCAAAACGCTGACAGTGGACTGTCTATTCAAGCGCTATTCGCTATCAACAAACCCTGTTATTCAACAGGGTTTGTTGTTTTTCGGTGTAGCTATTTAGCTCACTCCTAAGTATCTGCCATTCCTGCGTTGAAAAATGATCATTTCAGTTGTAAACGCCTGTTTTTCGCCTTGCGCCCAGAGGGCATCAAGAAGCTGTCAGATTTCAGCGGTCGCTCTCGCTGCAATTTAACTGATTGATTCAGGTTAAAAGCCGATGTCAGCATTCTTTACAAAATCTTAGATGTAAAAAATATCAATCTATAAAGATCATAAATATCATTACGTTATAAGATGCGGTATGAATAGTGCATTTATTGATGTGTCGAATTCTGGCAGCATAAAAATTATTAATAGAGGTGACTCAATTGAGCGCATTAAATTTATTCAAACAAACGATTATTAGCAGTGGGCTACTCCTTATTAGTGCTGCGGCCAGCGCTGCACCGATTGACACTTTGTTCAGCACCGGTATGAGTCACACGGGAGCGGTCTTGACTGCTGATTCGGTAGACCCTCATTATGAGATTGTTGACTTTGCTACAGAGTTTATGAACCCTGAGTTTATGAACCTTGGGTTTACGATGCCAGGGTATATACCCTCTGTGCCTATTACCCCTTTGGTTACAGACGCCTATGAGAATGAATTGCCCAACGATTCAAAATCTGGCTGGATCACTGGTTCTTCTGGTGATGGGAATCCAATGGTAACTTATCAAACGATCTTTGACCTTACGGGATTCGACCTCGACTCTGTGGAATTAACACTTGAAATTGCGGTTGATGATCATCTTTTAAGTGTAATAATAAATACTTTACCTACGGAGAATCTTATTCTGGATTCTACGGCCAATCTTTCAACGCCTCTACGCTTGCATAACGTCACAATAGACTCAGGTTTTATAGAGGGCCGCAACAGGTTGCTGTTTATTACCGAGAGATCTGATGGTCCTGCGGGGCTTCGCGTAGAGGCTATGGGCAGCGATGATCGTGTGGCAGTGCCAGAGCCTGGTGTGATTGCATTATTAGCTTGCGGATTATTGGGATTAGCAATCAACCGAAGATTTAAAGCCTGGTAGAATAGTTTGTGTTGCTCAAACGCTATTCGCTATCAGCAAGCCCTGTTATTCAGCAGGGCTTGCATGCCAAGGCTGTTGCGTCAGGATATTACTCGCCACGAAGCGCTTCGATCGGGTCGAGTTTTGCGGCACGCCGTGCAGGCCACACACCGGCGATAATACCGATGATGATGGCAAGGCTTTCGGCGGCAATCAAATAGTGCCACGGGATATGAACGGGAAGGGCAGGCACCAAAATGGCGATCAGTTGCGCGCCACCGACGCCAATAACCAAACCGAACACGCCACCCAGCGCAGCGAGCACCACCGCTTCACCCAGGAACAGCGTCATGATCTGACTGCGCTTGCCACCCAGCGCACGTAATAAGCCGATCTCGGCAGTGCGCTCATTGACGGCAATGGTCATGATGGTAAAGATGCCGACACTGCCGACCAGTAGCGAAATACTGCCGAGTGCGGCGACGGCAAAGGTGAGAATGCCTAGTACTGAACCGAGTACATCGAGCATCTGTTGCTGGGTGGTGATGGTGACATCGTCACGTCCATGCCGCGCTATTATCAGGCGAGTGATGCTTGATACGATCTCATCGACATTGGCATCTTCGCGGTAGAGCAGGTCTACCTCTACCAGGCTGTCGCGGTTAAACATCTCCAGTGCGCGCGCGGCGGGGATATAGACCGCATCGTCAAGGTCGACGCCGAGGAACTGTCCTTTGGGTTCAAACACCCCGATCACACGGTAGCGGTCGCCACCAATCCGGATGCGTTTATCCAGTGGGCTGCTATCACCAAAGAGTTCGCTGCGCAGCTTACTGCCGAGTACAGCGACTGCACGCGGGTTATTGGGGTCATCATCGATAAAAAACTGTCCCAGTACCACGTTGGCCCGAAAGGCATGCGGCATATCGCCACCCATGCCGTAAACCGTGGTACGCCGCTGGCGCTGGCTCGACTCTACCTCCGCATTGCCCTGGACAATAGGCACTGCCGCTTCAATGTTGCGTAGTTTCTCAAGCGCCACCGTATCGTCAATGGTCAGTGGGCGCTCGGTACCAAAGATGCCGATGGATGTGCCGTGAGTCGTTGCCTTGCCGGGGTTGATTGCGATCAGATTGGTGCCAAACTGGGTAAACTCGGCCAGCACAAAGCGGTGCATGCCATCACCAATAGAAGTCAGCAGCACCACCGCTGCAACCCCAATCGCAATACCGAGTGCGGTGAGAAAGCTGCGCATGCGCTGCGCGATGACAGAGCGGCCGGTTAACTTGATGAGGTCCTTAATTAACATCCGGAATTAACGGCATGCCCAGGAATGAGTACTATCATCGGCGTGCCAGGGCTAACACGGGGTCAAGTCGGGCGGCATTACGTGCCGGCACTGCACCGAATAACAGGCCAGTGATCAATGCGATACCAACGGCAGCAAAGATGGCCCACAGTGGAGCCCCCATGGTGATGGCGGGGAAAAAATAACCGATCAGCCAACTAGCGCCCTGACCCATCAGCAGACCAATGAGTGCGCCCGCAAGCGACAGCATCGCCGCTTCGCATAGAAAGAGACTCACGATCTGTTGTTGTGAGGCACCAAGCGCCTTTAATACCCCGATTTCAGCGGTACGTTGCGAGACCGACACCAGCATCACGTTCATGATTAATATGCCCGCCACCGCAAGGCTTATCGCGGCAATGCCTGCCACTGTCATGGTGAGTGATTTAAATATTTTATCGAAGGTGGCGAGTACCGCATCCTGTGTCACCAATGTGATGTCATCTTCGCCCTGATGGCGGTCGCGAATGGTACGTTTAACAAATTCACTGACGCGTTTGATTGCATCGCGATCTTTCGCTTCGATGATGATGCGGAACAGTGATGCTTCATTAAAGAGCGACTGTGCCGAGGCAACAGGAATCACAATCACCTCTTCAACGTCGATCCCGACCGTGCGGCCTTCGGTCGCGAGCACGCCGATGACACGAAAGCGCCGATCACCCAAGCGCACCCACTCACCGATGGCGCTGTTATTACCAAACAGTTCGCTGCGAAGTTTAGCGCCAATCACACACACCGGCGATGCCTGGTCGAAGTCGAGCGGTGGTAGAAACTTACCTTCATCCATTGTCCAGTGGCGGATCTCAAGCAGATCATGACTGGAGCCAAACACCGGCACATCACGTGCGCGTTCACGCCATGAGAGTTGTGACGCGCCAACGTTGACCGGTGCAAGACGTTTGATGTGACTACTGCGCAACAGGGCGCGTGCATCATCCAGCGTCAAATCCCGGGTGGTGTCGCTCATCAACATCGCGGCACTGCCACCGCTGGTTTCGGAGCGCCCTGGTAACACTATCAATAGATTGGTGCCGAGTGAGGCGAACTCGCCGGTGATGTAACGCCGCGCCCCTTCACCGAGCGAGGTCAGTACCACCACTGAGGCGACACCAATTGCCATCGCCAGTAACATCAGGCTGGTGCGCATGCGTGCGCTCTGTAGCGCGCCAAAGGTGAGGGTGACGGTGTCGCGAATCAACATGGTTGCGGTTAGTGCTGCCTGTTATTGATGTCGTTCACAATGCGCCCATCGACCATTTTGATTTCGCGTGCCGCGCGCGCGCCAAGTGCTGCATCATGTGTGACCACGATCAGTGTGATGCCTTGCTGGTTAAGCCCTTCAAGCACCTCTATTACATCGGCACCCGAGGTGCTATCCAGGTTGCCGGTCGGCTCATCGGCAAGCAGCACGCTTGGTTGCATGATGGTGGCGCGCGCAATCGCCACCCGTTGACGCTGGCCACCGGAGAGCTGTTCCGGTTTGTGATGTGAGCGGCCCTCAAGGCCAACTGCATTGAGGATCTTTGCGACGCGCCTGCGCCGCTCTGCAGGCAGAATGCCAGCGAGTACCATTGGCAGTTCGATATTCTCAAGCGCGGTGAGGCGTGGCACCAGATGAAACGACTGGAAGACAAAGCCGATCTGGTCGCGTCGTACTTCGGCCTGCTGGTCATCGCTCAGGGCGGTGACCTTTTGCTGGTTGAGGGTGTATTCACCGGCATTGGGCTGGTCCAGTAGACCAATCAAATTCAGCAGGGTTGATTTACCTGAACCAGAGGGGCCCATAATCGAGAGGTACTCGCCATCGTCAATCGTTAACGTGACATCGTTGAGCGCATGCACCTGTTGATCACCGACCTCAAAGATGCGGTGAATACTGTCGAGCCGGATCATTCTGCTGGTTCACTGCTGACGATAGCGCCCTCAACAACACCATCACGATCGACTGATAGCACAATTTGTTCGCCTGCCTTGAGGCCGCTGGTTACCTCGGTAAACTGCCAGTTAAAAATACCCGTGGTGATGGGGCGACGCTCAAGCAGGCCATGACTGTCAATCACCATCACTGCTTGCGCGCTATTCGAATTGGCAAAATTATCACGTAGAATCGCTTCGCTGGGGATACGCACCACATCACTGCGTGCCTCGATAATGATCTCAACATCGGCGCTATAGCCAGGTAACATCTGGGTAAATTCGCTAGGATTAGTGAAAACGGTTTCAACCTCAACCGTGCGTGCCTGCTTCTCAACTGACAGCACATACGGCGCAATGCGCTGCACAATGCCCTCGAAGCGCTTGCCGGGAAAGGCATCAAGTGAGATGCGGGCGTTCATTAAGGTCTGGATGCGCGGTGCATCGACTTCATCAATCGGCGCTGAAATATAGAGGCAGCTGGTATCCACCAGGTCGACTGCAGGTGGTGTCGAAACGCCGATAGGAGAGGGGGTGACAAACTCGGCCAGTTCACCATTGATCTCCGCGATGGTGCCATCAAACGGCGCACGGATGCGAGTGCGCTCGATATTGGCTTGAACGACATCAATACGGCGCTTGCTAACCTCGTGGTTGGCAGTGGCCGCCTGACAACTGGCATCCTGTACCAGTGCATGAGTCGAAGCCTGGTCGGCAATCTCTTCACTCACCAGTTTTTTACCAAAGAGTGTCTGTTGTCGCACCGCTTCACGTGCTGCGCGTTCGCTCATCAGGCAGCTCTGGTGTTCGTGCGAAGCGGCGGCATCCGCTTCGCGTTGTGTCAGCGCCAGTTGCGCCTTAAGGTCTTTGTTCCATAACGCTAATAATAGTTGACCTCTTGATACGGCATCGCCTTCATTCACCGCGCGTAATGCGATTTGACCGCCAACAGTCGGTGCAAGGCGGGCGCGTCGACACGCCATCACACTGCCTGCACGGGTGTTGGCAACCGTGGCGGTGACGTTGCCGCGTTCGACTGTGTGAGTGGTGACTGCGAGTGGTTTTTCGCGGTTTGAAAAGATGATGGCCGAGAGAGTAACAGCAACGGTGATTGTGATGATGGCAGTACGGCGTGAGACCATTATTATGCTCCGTTGAAACGGTTTGTAATTTTTATGATACGCCCTGCTAGCTTCCAAGTCGAATATGCCGCGGGAAGGGCAGAAATAATGCCATCGGAAATCCATATAGAAGTAGCCAAGCGAATCTGGAAAGTAATATTCCTGACCTGATGGGCAATAAAACGTATAATCAAAACTTACATGATAATAGGTTGATGGTTCACGCTATGTTAAAAAAGAAAGAGAACGCCCCCGGTTTTACGTTGTTAAATGCGAGTAACGCGGCAATTAGCCTGGCTGATTTTAAAGGGAAGAAGAATGTTGTTCTCTATTTTTATCCGCGAGATGACACTCCGGGTTGTACCCTTGAAGCGACTGAGTTTACCAATCTTTCAGGCGAGTTCGCGCGCCTGCAAACAGTGGTGATTGGGGTGAGTAAAGACTCCTGCAAGAGTCATCAGGCATTTATTGATAAATATAACTTAAAGATAGAACTACTGGCCGATACCGAAGGTGAATTGTGTGAACGCTATGGGGTGTGGCAGGAGAAGACAAAAAAAGGCGTGACTAAAATGGGCATTGTTCGCTCAACCTTTATTATCGATAAAAAAGGTGTGTTGAGCAGTGTTGAGTATGGTACCGCTTCGGGTGGCCATGCACCGCTTGTGCTGGAAAAAATTAAAAAGCTTTAAGTGACGTTAACTTGTTGTCATCATGAAATGGTTTGAGCGTCTGCGCAGTCGTCATACACTTCAAACACTACCCTGTTCCACATGAAATTCGGGACAGCTTGATGTGCGAGGCTCCGTTCTTTCTGCATCGAAAAACATTCACAGGGGCTCAAGGCTGAGGGTTTTCAGCTTACAGGGTGATATCAAGCCCTTCGACGACAGTTTCGCTATCTCCGTTTTCAGGGCTTATTTCAGGGTTGCATGCGAATAGTTGACTGTTGCCGATACCCTGTTGGCTAAGGTGAGCACGGGCATTCCCGGCACGAGCAGAGGCGAGTGCATGTAGTTGCTCTTTAATGGGGGCTGGGGGTGTCGCTTCGACTGTCTCTTTTTGTTCAGGCGCTGGCATTGTGCTAAGCACGAGCAGGTCATCCTGGTTGGCGATGCCGCATAATGAAATAGCTAATTTGGGACGATTCAAAAGCAGCTCGCCAAGCTTATTGAGGTATGCGGCGCTGTCGTTGTTAAGTTCAGACCTGCCCGCTTCAAAACTTAATGGTTTGAAACGTGGTTTAGCAATAATGCCGACAATATTTTTGGCCAGTAAGATCGTGCCCAATGGTTGTAGTGCATTCGTTAGGTAATTCATCGCCGCCATTTTCATCCCTTTGCCGATCGCCAGTTTCACCACGCCGCCAAGTTTAAATTGAGGGTCATTGAGGCTGCCGTTCACGGGCAGGTCGAACACGATGTTGTCATTGCCATCACGTAAAAGATCAAGCGCGCTATCAAGCGGCATCTCCAGCTGTTCGATTAGCCCCTGTGCCTTTTCCGGGTCACTCTCTTTAATACTGAGTTTTGCCAACGTTAATTTATTGGTAACGTGTAGCTGCTCACCTTTGATTTCGAGGGCTGTTTCGGCGGAGAGCCGACCACGGCGCAGTTGATAGCCGATATGCTGTTCTGTGTAGGGCGATAAAATCGGCAGTTCCAGAGCGGTGAGGCTGTTGTTGAGAGTGATGTTTAATTCATCCGCAAGTGGTGAGAGCTGGCCTGTCAGTTTTGTTGAACCGGTCTCATTGATATTGGCATCGAGTGAAAGTGTTGTTTTAGCGGTGGGGTTTGCAGTGTCAATACGGCCGAGCGTGAGCGAAAGCGGTTGTAGTTTGATATTGAATTGAGGCGAGACGGATGCATCGCCAAAGGAGAGTGCGCTATCGCCTCTGATCGACAGGTTATCAATACTGAATACGAGAGCGGGATCCTGTTCCTTCTGAACTGTTTTGCTGCTTACTGTTGTGGGCTCGGTGTCGGCCGGTTTTGCTTTGGTCAGCAGATTGCCTTCGTTATCTTTGAGCAGGGCAGTATCAAGGTCGCTGATAATGATTTCACCAATTGAGACGGTGGTTGGGTATTGCACATCAATGTTGTTAATGGCTATCGATGTTGTTTTCAGGTAGGTATCGTTATTTAGCGTTGTCATCACGTCGACGTTGTTCAGGGTGGTATTACCTTTCAGGTAGAATTGAGGCGGTTCATTATTGGGGAGTGCACCATTGATGTGGCTTTGGTGGTTGAGTGTTAACTGGTTAATGATGAAATCACTTTGAGGCATAAGCGAGGTGAAGGCGGCGAGGTTCAGCTTATCGACTGTTAGTTCACCGTCAAAGGTGGGCGTTGTTGTAAATGGCTGTAGTTTGCCCTGGTAGCGAATCCCGCCTCTGTCGATAGCGAGGTTCAGTGTCATGTGTACCGCTGCGTCTGGAGCGGCGGTGTTGATGTTTTTAATCTTGCTATTGATCACCACTTTGCTATTGATCGCGTCACTTTGATAATAAAGTGCGATAGATTCCAGGGTGATTGCATGGATTTTGACGGCGGGCGGATTGCCTGTGCTGGTTGTTGTCGGCGTTGCTTCGGCTGCTGAGTCCGCCGTCTGTGGAACTGGCATGCCAGCAATGCGCAGTTGATCGCTGGTTTGGTCGATGGTGATATCGGCATGGCTAAGGGTTATCTGATTCACCACAATCTGCTGCCGGAAGAGCGCCTTCATATCGACCGTAATGCTGGCATACTCCAGTGATGACGCTTGCGCCGCTCTGTTTTGATGCGGGATATGTAGCTGTCGTAAAAAGAGCTTGCCACTAAAAATGTTGAGTTTTACCTCGGCGATGGTGACATCGCTCTGCGTCTGTTCACTAAGCCACTGCTGCAGGCCAGTTTTGATGGCGGCAGGGGCTGCTATCAGTAGCAGGAACAGCGTGAAGAGCAGGGTGATAAATAGTCGCGCCAGCAGGTTTTTCTTCTTGCGGGCTGTTTTTGTGGCTGCGTGGTTATTTGCGGTGATTTTGTTTGGCGATGGCATGCTGAATAACAGTCTATTTTCATGGTTGTTTTCGAGTTGCCATTCTAGCGCATTATTAAGGTTCAGTTATCCGCTTTATCGCTTCGTGTACAGAAATGGCGCACAGGCTTGTTTAGTGCACTTGATTGGCGCGTGGTCGCTTTATTGAAAAGGCTGTATGGTCACCTTATATTTATTTATTTATTAAAAACAGTTGGTTACTGTCATGATTTCCGTTGGTATGGTAATTGCTATAGCGCTGTATAGTTTTTATTTTTTAGGAATTTTCGGTGTGATGAAAGAAAAATTAGTTCTGGTTGGAAACGGCATGGCCGGTGTGCGCACGATTGAAGAGTTGTTGAAGATCGCACCGGAAAAATATGACATCACCGTGTTTGGTGCAGAACCTTATGGTAACTATAACCGAATCCTTCTATCACCTGTGCTTGCGGGTGAAAAGACCATTGATGACATCATGCTGAATGATCTGCAGTGGTATGAAGATAACAATATTACGCTGCATACCGACAAAAAAATTGTCAATGTTGATCGTAAAGGCCGCAAGGTGATTGCTGATGATGGTTTGGAAGCGTCCTATGATCGCCTACTGCTTGCGACAGGCTCCAACCCTTTTATTATTCCAGTGCCGGGCCATGATAAAACGGGTGTGATCGGTTTTCGTGATATCCATGATGTCGACACCATGCTTGAGTGCGCTAAAAACCATAAAAGTGCCGTTGTCATTGGGGGTGGCTTACTCGGACTTGAGGCCGCCAATGGTTTGATGTTGCAGGGGATGACGGTCACCGTAGTACATTTGATGGATACTCTGATGGAGCGTCAGATGGACTCTGTTTCGGGGAACATGTTGAAACAGGAGCTGGAAGCGAAAGGTTTAAACTTTTTGATGGAGGCACAGACGGCGGAGATCATCGGGGGTGATCGCGTGAGTGGCGTACGCTTTAAAGATGGTTCAGAAATCTCTGCTGATCTGGTGGTGATGGCGGCCGGCATTCGTCCTAACATTGAACTGGCTGAGCGCATTGGCCTGCATGCCGAGCGCGGTATTGTGGTGAATGACACGATGCAGACCTTTGACCCTAAAATCTATTCGGTGGGTGAATGTGTACAGCATCGTGGTGAGACTTACGGTTTGGTCGCTCCATTGTTTGAGCAGGCCAAGGTGTGTGCGAATCACCTGGCTGAATATGGTATTGGCCTTTATGAAGGCTCGGTGACCTCCACTAAATTGAAGGTGACGGGGGTTGATCTTTTCTCTGCGGGTGATTTCATCGGTGATGACTCTACCGAAGAGATTGTGATGAAGGATGCTGCTAACGGTGTCTACAAAAAACTGGTTCTGAAAGATAACAAAATCAGTGGTGCGGTGATGTACGGCGACACGGTAGACGGCGCATGGTACTTCCAGTTGTTACGTGATCAGACCGACGTGAGTGATTTCCGTGAGTCATTGATGTTTGGACAGGCACACCTGGGTGACTCTGGCCATGGCGGTGAAAATGCCGCAGCGGCAATGAGTAACGAGATGGAGATCTGTGGTTGTAACGGTGTCACCAAAGGATGTGTGGTGAAGGCGATTACCACGCAGGGGCTGTTTACGCTGGACGAAGTGCGTGCGCATACCAAGGCCTCTGCCTCGTGTGGCTCCTGTACTGGCTTGGTCGAGCAGGTGTTGGCCTCGACAGTGGGCGATTACTCAGCCTCAACCAAAGCGACACCGATGTGTAAATGTACTGACCATAGCCATGACGTGGTGCGGGCTGCGATCAGAGATAATCATCTGATCTCGATTCAGTCAGTGCGTGAATTCCTTGAGTGGCGTGAGGCAGATGGATGTGCCTCCTGCCGTCCTGCCTTGAATTTTTATGTGTTGGCGGCTTGGCCTGCTGAAGCGGTTGATGACCCACAGTCGCGTTTTATTAATGAGCGTGTGCATGCCAACATTCAGAAAGATGGCACCTATTCAGTGGTACCGCGCATGTGGGGTGGCTTAACGTCGTCCAATGAGCTACGTGCAATTGCCGATGTGGCAGACAAGTTTGAAGTACCCATGGTCAAGGTAACGGGTGGTCAGCGTATCGATCTATTTGGTATTAAAAAAGAAGACCTGCCGGCGGTATGGAGTGATCTCAACGATGCCGGCATGGTTTCTGGTCACGCCTACGGCAAAACATTGCGTACCGTTAAGACCTGTGTGGGTTCAGAGTGGTGTCGTTTTGGAACACAGGATTCAACGGGGCTGGGTGTGCAGCTTGAGAAATTTACCTGGGGTTCAAATATGCCGCATAAATTCAAGATTGCGGTCTCGGGTTGTCCGCGTAACTGCGCTGAGGCGACCATTAAAGATTTTGGGGTGGTCTGTGTTGACTCGGGTTATGAGCTGCATGTGGCCGGTAATGGTGGTATCAAAGTGCGTGCCACTGATCTGCTCTGTAAGGTTAAAACCGAAGAAGAGGTTAAAGAGTACTGCGGTGCTTTTACCCAGCTTTACCGTGAAGAGGCACATTACCTTGATCGTACCGCACCGTGGATTGAACGTGTTGGTTTGAGCTACGTGAAAGAGAAGGTGGTTGAGGATGAAGCTAGCCGCAAGGCACTTAACACGCGTTTTATCGAATCACAGAAATATAGCCAGACCGATCCATGGGCCGAGCGTGTCAGCGGCAAGGTGGCACCCAATGAATTTACCCCACTTAAAGTGATTGGTTAAAGATAAATGTAGGGTGGATTAGCGAAGGCGCGATGAATCAGTGATTCAAGTCCTTTAGGGTAATCCGCCAAGCGTCGCACAGCGACACAAATGTATTTAGAGGTTTGGCAATGAGTAACTGGATTGAAGTAGGAACAGTAGGCGATATCCCTAAACTGGGTTCACGGGTATTGCAGACACCGGATGGCGACGTAGCGATCTTTCGCGCCGCCGATGATGTTATCTTTGCACTACGCGATAGCTGTCCACATAAACAAGGTCCTTTATCACAGGGCATTGTGCATGGTCATACCGTGACCTGTCCGTTGCATAACTGGAAAATCAGCCTTGAAAGCGGTGAAGCGCAGGGGCCGGATGAAGGTTGCACGGGTCGCTACGAGGTGAAGGTTGAGGGTGGGCGTATTCAGGTGGAACTTAAGTAGTTACTCAAATAAAAACCACAAGGATTGACAGGAGGGATCGATGCTATTTGGTCGCGCGAAAAAGAACCCGATTAAACTACCGGTACAGGAAGTAGCCGAATGGCGCTATACCACTTGTGGCTACTGTTCTACCGGTTGTTCTATTGAGGTCGGGCTTGATAAAGAGGGGCGGGCGGTCACGGGTCGTGGTGTCGGCGATGCTGATGTCAATCAGGGCAAGCTCTGCATCAAGGGGATCTTTGAACATGAATTGTTTCACTCTGCTGGTCGTGGTAATAAGCCCTTAGTACGCGACAGGATCTTTGATGACTATCAGGAGACCAGCTGGGATGCGGCGATGGATAAAACCGCCTCCGGGATCAAACGCATTCAGGAAAAATATGGCCCTGATTCATTTGCGGTGATCTCAACCGGTCAGATCTTGACCGAAGAGTTTTATACATTAGGCAAGCTGGTGCGCGGCTGTATTGGTACCAATAACTATGATGGCAATACCACGCTCTGCATGGCATCTGCGGTATCGGGTTACAAACGTAGCTTTGGTTCCGATGGTCCGCCGGGTTGTTATGATGATTTTGACCACACGGACTGTCTGATCGCCTTTGGTTCTAACCTGCCAGAGCAGCATCCGGTTATTTACTGGCGCATGCGCGAGGCGCGTGAAAAACGTAATTTCCCTTTGATTGTGGTTGATCCGCGGGTGACGATGCTGGCGCAGTTTGCCGACATGCACCTGGTGATCACACCGGGAACCGATGTGGTGCTGTTGAATGCACTGGCCCATGTGATCCTGAATGAAGGACTGCAAGATCGTGACTATATCAAGGCGCACACTTCTGGCTTTGATGAGTTCGAAAAGCTGGTCGCAGAATATGATCCAGTCTCTGCATCGAAGATCTGTGGTATTGATGAAGACACCATCCGCAACGTTGCACGCCTCTATGCAAAATCAAATAGAGCGATGAGTATCTGGACCATGGGTATCAATCAGAGCACTCACGGTTCCGATGGCGTGGTGGGGATTAATAGCCTGAACCTGATTACCGGTAATATAGGTAAGCCGGGTGGCACTAGTCTGTCAATCACTGGGCAGTGTAATGCGATGGGTACTCGTGAGTGGTCTTCATGCTCTGGCCTGCCGGGCTACCGTGCGCTAGAGAAAGAGCAGGACCGAAAAGATATTGCCAAGTTCTGGGGCATCGATCCTGAGTTTTTTCCTAAAAAACGCGGTATGTTCCAGACCGATATCTTTCCGGCGATCGAGACTGGGCAGATTAAAGGGCTGTGGATCATCGGCACCAATCCGATGACCTCGATGCCGAATACCGCGCGTATCCGCAAGACGCTTGAGCGCCTGGAGTTTATGGTGGTGCAGGATGCCTATCGTGATGTTGAAACGACAGAGTATGCACATGTCTTTTTTCCTGCCGGTCTGTGGGCAGAGAAAAATGGTGTGATGACGAATACCGAACGGCGCGTCAATTTGATTAGTAATGTGGTGAATCCGCCGGGTGAATCAAAGGCTGATCTGTGGATCTTTAACCAGATGGCAAAACGTTTTGATAATGGTCAAAAGATTAAATTCCCTGAAGAGGCCTCTGATGTCTTTAATGAAATGGCTGAGTTATCAAAGGGGCGTTTTCTCGATATCTCGGGCATGAACCATGAAAAGATCGAGCAAGCGCGCGGACTGCAATGGCCGATGGGCGCCGCTGACGACAGCGGCAGTGCGCGTGTCTATTGTGATGGCAAGTTTAATTATCCGGATGGCCGTGCCAAGCTGATCCCGTTGCCGTTTATCGATAACAATGAAGTGCCGTGTGATGATTTTCCATTCTGGTTAAACAGTGGCCGGGTGGTGGAACATTTTCATACCCGTACGCGTACCGGCAAGATCGGTAATCAAAATAAATACAGCCCAACCCCTTATATGGAAATGAACCCCGATGCCGCCGCGGCGCTAGGGATTGAACACATGACCTATGCGCGCCTGATTTCACGCCGTGGTGATGCCGTGGTGCTGGTTCAGCTGACCCACCGTGTCGCCCCCAATGCAGTGTTTGTGCCGTTTCACTTTCATGAATGTGTCAATCGCGTCAGCTTGGGTTTGTTAGATCCGCACTCACGCCAGCCTGCATTTAAGCAGTGTGCGATCAAGATAGAACCGGTGGCACAACAGGAAGCGGCAGCGGTTATCAACAGAGCGGCACGGACATTTTAAGGAACGATTATGTTTGAGACACGTAAAGATGAACCCGACTACGCCTTTATCTCTGATGTAGCGACGCCAAAACAAAACCGTTACGGCAAGGCGATTGAACTGGTTGATGAGAACAGTCCGCTGGCAGGGGAAAGCCTGAATATTAACGGTGACGACTATGTGGGGGATAACCCCAACCGTTATAAGCAGCATGGTTTTCATTTTACCTCTGATAACTGTATTGCCTGTCACGCTTGTGAGGCGGCCTGTAGTGAAAAGAATCAGCTGCCAGCGCATATTAGTTTTCGCTCGGTTGGTTATGTTGAGGGTGGCAGTTACCCAGCCTATAGTCGCATGAATATTTCGATGGCCTGTAACCATTGTGATGATCCGGTCTGCCTCAAGGGTTGTCCGACCCGTGCCTATACCAAATTTGCTGAATATGGCGCGGTACTGCAGGACCCCGAGACCTGTTTTGGTTGCGGCTACTGTACCTGGGTATGCCCTTATAATGCACCGCAGCTTGACCCGGTTGAAGGTCAGGTCTCTAAATGTAATATGTGTGTTGATCGTCTGGAAGAGGGCTTAAAGCCTGCCTGTGCAGCGGCCTGTCTGGGCGGTGCGCTCGATTTTGGTTTGATCGAAACTGCGCCAGAAAATCGCGAGCAGGTGAAGAATCAGATCCCGGGCTTCCCAACCCCCGAGATCACCAAGCCCAATATTCGTTTCCAACAGACTCGTTCATTGCCGCGTGAAATGACGCGGCCTGATACCGCGCCGCTACGTTATCAGCGTGATGAACAGGGCGAGGGTGAGCACAAGCCGAAAGCGGTGTTAACCGCGAAAAAACAGCAGTGGAGTCTGGATAAGCTACGTTCACGTGAAGATCCGTTGGTCTTGTTTACGCTGATTTCGCAGGCGGTGGTGGGTGCATTCCTTTTGTTGTTTCTGGGGCCGTTATTGGGAATGGAGGTTTTGTCCGAAGCGGCCAGTCCCGCGACGGTGACCATGATATTGATGGCCATGCTTGGCCTGCAAGGCTTTGCACTGGTGATTTCGACCATGCATTTGGGTAAACCACACCGTTTCTATCGCGCCTTTAATAACCTGAAGTATTCGCCGGTGAGTCGTGAAGTGGCATCGCTGTCGCTCTTTTTTGGGCTGTTTATGGGTTATATCGTGCTAGGCTTTATCTCGGTTCCGTTTGTGCATGAGGGTTTCACAGAAGGGTTGCGTTACGTCTGTGGGTTGGGTGCATTGGTAACCGGACTGCTGTTTATTTATGCGATGCATAAAATCTATCGCATTGAGGCGCGTCCATACTGGAACCACTGGCAGGTGCTGAGCAGTTTTTACGGCAGTATGCTAACACTCGGCTCAGTATTGGTAGCGGTGATCTTCGCCATTAGCCTGGCACTGCAGGGTGAAAGCTTTAGTGGCCTGATGGCGGTGCTGGCATGGCCGATGGCCCTCGGATTGATCATTGAAGCGATCGGTCTCTATGCGCATGGTCGTGACCTTGATCAAAACGGTGGCGAGGGGGCTGCGGCTCACCTTGAGCAGCGTACCACCTTTGGCTATACCTATCGTAGTCGTAACGGCGCGCTAGCGCTGAGTGTTGTGCTGGTGGCACTGCTTGCTGTGAGTGGCATCGATGGCGGCCTCGGGCTTGTGGCATGGCTGGTGGTGGCAGGGCTGATCATAGCGACCTCGTTGGTGGGGCGCGCACTTTTTTATGTGCTGGTGGTACCAACCACAATGCCGGGCGCCTTTTTCTGGAAAAACCAGGGCTTCCAAGAGCACGCACGTGACTCTGGACTGGCGCAGATGCCGCAGGTCGGGGTACTCGCGAAGACCGATTATCACCATGAGCACATGGCGCGCGCCAAACGTGAGATCAAAGAAGACCTGCTCAAACTCAAGCAACTGGGGGTGAAGACGAGCCTTAAGTTGTTTGTGGGCAATGTGAAGGAACGACTGCAGGACGCGTTGTCCCGTACCTAATGATGTTTGACCCTGTGTATCCGCCTTTGGGTATGCAGGGTATTTGATCGGTCGATTAGATTATCTTTCCTACTCCGGTTTACACTATGAGTCAGGAGTATGAATCATGAAAAAATGTGTCAAAACAATCTGTCCTTATTGTGGTGTTGGTTGTGGCGTTGATGTCACGGTTGATGCCGGTGAGGTGATTACTGTCGCGGGTGATGTAGATCATCCCGCCAATTATGGTCGTCTCTGTTCAAAAGGTGCCGCGCTGGCTGAGACCCTGAGCCTTGATGGGCGTCTGCTTCACCCTGAAGTAGCGGGGCAGCGCGTGACGTGGGATGAGGCGTTAACTAAAGTCGCCAGTGGTTTTAATGAGGTGATTGAGCGCCATGGCCCGGATGCCGTCGCCTTTTATGTCTCGGGCCAGCTGCTGACCGAAGACTACTACCTCGCGAATAAACTGATGAAGGGCTTCATCGGCTCAGCCAATATCGACACCAACTCCCGTCTTTGTATGTCATCCACGGTGTCGGGTTATAAGCGTGCCTTTGGTTCGGATACCGTACCCTGTTGTTATGAGGATTTAGAGCGCGCCAAGCTGATTGTGCTGACAGGGAGTAATGCCGCCTGGTGTCACCCTGTTTTATATCAACGCATCAATCAGGCAAAAAAGACGAATCCTGATTTGATGGTGGTGGTGATCGATCCGCGCCGTACCACCAGCTGTGATATTGCAGACCTACATCTGCCGCTCAAGCCTGGCAGTGATACTACTCTGTTTAATGGCCTGCTTGTTCATCTACATAACAATGATGAAAGCAACAGTATGTTTGTCGAGAACTTTACTGAGGGTTGTGAAAGTGCGCTTGCGATGGCAGAACAGAGTGCGCCGACGGTCGCACATGTTGCGCAGCAGTGCGGGTTAGATGAGGCGAGTGTGACAGAGTTTTACCGTCTATTTGCCCGCACCGAGCGGGTGGTGACGGTCTTTTCCCAGGGGGTCAATCAGTCGTCCGCCGGTACTGATAAGGTGAATGCGATTATCAACTGTCACCTGTTAACCGGGCGCATTGGCCGACCGGGCATGGGGCCATTTTCGTTTACCGGCCAGACCAATGCGATGGGCGGTCGCGAGGTCGGTGGGCTGGCCAATCAACTGGCGGCCCACATGGAGATCGATAACCCGCTGCATCGCGATACGGTGCAGCGTTTCTGGCAGTCACCGGTGATGGCAACTGAAACGGGGTTAAAGGCGGTCGAGTTATTTGATGCGATTGATAAAGGAAAAATTAAGGCGGTGTGGGTGATGTGTACCAATCCGGTGGTGAGTATGCCGGATGCGGATCGGGTACGTGCGGCGCTGGACAGGTGTGAGCTGGTGGTGGTCTCGGAATGTGTGCGGGATACCGATACCACCGCAGTAGCGGATGTGTTGTTACCGGCGCTCACATGGGGAGAGAAGAGCGGTACGATCACCAATACTGAGCGACGTATCTCACGCCAACGCCCGTTTTTGCCGGCACCTGGTGAGGCACGTGCTGACTGGCAAATTATTTGTCAGGTGGCGCAGCGCATGGGTTTCAGTGAGGGTTTTGCGTTTGAGTCTGTTGATACGGTGTTTAGTGAGCATGCGGCGCTCTCTGGTTTTGAAAATCGGGGCGAGCGTGATTTTGATATTGCCTCGCTTGCGAACCTGGGTAAGGCAGCCTATGACGCGCTGATACCCGTTCAATGGCCCTTGGATAGTGAGGGTGTGGGTCGTGCGCGTATGTTTTCAGATGGCCATTTTTATACTGCCAGTGGCAAGGCGCAATTTATCCCGATTGAGCCTCGCTTACCGGTAAATGGTACCGATAAAAATTTCCCGTTTATCCTCAATACCGGGCGCAGTCGGGATCAGTGGCACACCATGACACGCACCGGCAAGGCGGCCCGCCTCACCGAGCATAGCCCTGAACCCTATGGTGAACTGCACCCGGATGATGCGGCGGCGTTAAACCTAAGTGATGGTAGTTTGATGCGTGTCTTTAGCCGCTGGGGAGAGGTGGTGGTGCGTACCCGTGTGAGCGATGGTCAGCAGCGAGGGTCGTTGTTTGTGCCGATGCATTGGGGTGGCCAGTTTGCCAGTAATGGGCGTATTGACTGCGTTGTCAATCCGGTGGTGGATGCGTTCTCTGGTCAACCAGAGTTTAAACATACGCCAGTACGTATCAGCGCTTACCAGCCAGCATGGTATGGTTTCCTATTATCTCGCAGGCAGTTGACGTTAGATGGGGTTACCTACTGGGCTCGTGCGACGGGTGATGGTTTTTATCGTTATGAAATTGCAGGTGAGCAGGCACCGGGTGACTGGGGGGAGTGGGCACGGGGTCTGTTATGTGAATCGAATGATGATGTGAACTGGGTTGAGTACCTCGATGTGGCGGCACGTCGTTACCGTGGCGTACGCATGGTGGGGCACCGGGTTGAGAGCTGTCTTTTTATTGCGCCGGATACACAGTTGCCGCCGCGTAGCTGGCTGGCCGGACTATTTAAGCAGGCGAAGCTGACTCAACAGTCGCGTGCGAGTCTACTAACAGGGAGTGCGCCAGTTGGGCAGGAAGATGTCGGGCGGATTGTTTGTGCCTGTTTTTCAGTGGGGTTGAATACGATCACCAGTGCTATTAAAGATCAAAATCTGGTTAACACTGATGATATCGGGAAGGTACTTAAGGCAGGAACCAACTGTGGTTCGTGCGTGCCAGAGTTACGAGGATTGCTTGATAGTAATCAGTAGTATTTAAATGTCATCTGTGCCGGTGCTGCGGTTGATCCTGCGAATGATTTTATCATCAAAAATCTCGCTCAATTGTTCTTTCTCTTTTAATAGATCGGCCACGGTATAGCGGTCTAATGTCTGGATAAATTGGCTTTGTGCCTCTTCAAAAACATTCTTTATTTTGCACACCTCAGTGATGTGGCAAGTGTTGTTTTCACGCAGGCATTCGGCGATATTGAGATTAACTTCGGTGCAACGGATAATGTCCGTGAGCTTGATCTCTTCAGGCTCTTTTTTTAGTTTGATGCCGCCAGTGCGGCCGCGCATTGTCTGGATGTAGCCCTCGCGCCCAAGATTATGAACAACCTTGACGAGGTGGTTATGGGTGGCGGCGCAACGCTCGGATATTTCCGCGATGGTGCATAGCCTGTCCCTGTTGACACCGAGGTATAGTAGTACCCTGAATGAATAGTCCGTATACAGTGTTAGCTGCATTAATGTTTACTCCATTCCTTGTGTATGTATAGTCTTTCTTGCCGATTGCATTGTGCATTAAAGATGCGTTTTAATGTTTGTTTAAAATCAGTGTATTTCCAGAAACTATTAACAACATCATTAACATACATTAGACATTACATTTTATTGAAAGTGAATAAGTATTACCTTTCTATCTTTTTTTAGGGCATTTTATTATTATTCACGCAGTCATTTTTGATTAATGTGATATGAGTCCTGTTTTTATCGTTTAAATGACAATGGTGTGTTTTGAATGGAATACTTTGTAGTACTGTTGTTGATGATCTGCATGATGGCGATGCTTTATTCCTCTGTTGGGCATGGCGGGGCTTCAGGTTACCTGGCGGCGATGGCGCTGTTTGGTCTTGCGCCGGAGGTAATGAAGCCAGCCGCCTTAACTATGAATTTATTCGTTGCTTCTCTTGTCTTAATACGTCTTTATCGTGCCCACTACTTCTCGTGGCAGATATTTTTACCGATAGCGATGGCATCGATGCCAATGGCCTTTTGGGGAGGGATGCTAAGCCCTGATGAAAGCACATTTCAATATATTGTTGGTACTGCGCTGCTGCTTGCTTCGCTCACTTTCTTTGTCAGGATTGACCACGAACAAGAATGTGTTAAGCCAACATTTTCCGTGTCGATCCCTGTAGGTGGCGTGCTTGGTTTTATTTCCGGCTTGAGCGGTGTCGGTGGAGGGATCTATCTTAGTCCACTGCTCTTATGGTTACGTTGGACGCAGATGCGTACTAATGCCGCGATTGCTGCTGCCTTTATCCTGGTGAATTCAGCGGCAGGTCTGGCTGGACATATGATAACAGTGAATAGCTGGCCAATTGATATCGGCTGGTATGTGATTGCTGCGCTGATTGGTGCGGTAGTGGGCTCTGAACTTGCGGTACGAAGATTAGCGCCTCCGATGCTTCGTCAGCTGTTAGGTATTGTGCTTGTGGTTGCGGGTGCAAAGATGTTGTTAACGGCTTAAACGTAGTAGGTTATTCGTTATGTGTTTACCACCATAAATAAAGGGCATATGGATCGTCTGAATCAGGGGCAGATGATGGCCGGTTTCTATACCTGGTGGAGTTAAGTGATGCCATGGACTGCCTCGTTTTTGAGGTAGCCCATGACGGCATTTTAGATATTGCCCGATTGATTGGTGATATCGACAAACAGCGTGAGACGTTGGCCAGGTTGCAGATATTTTCCACGGGCCTTAGGGTTCCAGCTTTTTAGTTTGTTGATGCTGACGTTAAATCGTTGTGAAATGCGTGATAGCGAATCACCTCTACGCACGGTGTAGCGAATGCGCTGAGTCACATCATTGAGCGCGGGTGTTAAATCCGGCATTTTGCTTTTTAAGGTTTTTGAAGAAGACTTCCAGATCACGAGTTTTTGGCCGGGGCGCAATGTATCGCGTGGTGCCATCGCATTCCAGCGTGCCAGCTGACGAACACCAACATTATGTGTACGTGAGATGTCCCACAGGGTGTCACCACGTTGTACTTTGTAGGTGAGCTTGATCCCTTTTTTCGGTCTATTCTGAATGTCTTGAGCGCGTTGGGTAGCACTCAGGCTGTAGCTGCCAGGTGATTTGGCAGCGACTGGGATGATCAGGTTTTTACCGGCGCGGATTATATGACCTTTTACCTTGTTGACATCTTTGATCACTGCGACCGTTGTTTTGTAGTGTTTGGCGATATGGCCAAGTGTTTCGCCATTGCGAATGCGGTGGCGTGTCCATTCAACGCGGTTTTCTTTTGGCAGTACTGCAAGGTTTTGTTTGAACCGGGCAGATTTATCAAGTGGGATTAACAGATGATGCGGGCCATCCGGGTCGGTAGCCCAGCGATTGAATGCCGGGTTAAGCCGGTAGAGTTGCTTGAGTGGTATCTCCGCCAGTTCAGCAGCTTTGGCAAGGTCGATCTGTGAACCGGTAGCGACCTTTTCAAAATAGGGCTTATCAGCAAGCGAGGTCATGATAATGTTGTGCTTTTCCGGGTTGGCAACAATGTCGCGAATCGCCAGTAGTTTGGGTACATAGGCGCGGGTTTCGCGTGGCAGCTTGAGTGACCAGAAGTCAGTTGGTTTACCAAGGCGCCTGTTTTTGCGGATCGCTTTACTAACGGTACCGCCACCAGAGTTATATGCGGCTAGTGCCAGCAACCAGTCGCCTTTGAAACGTTTGTTGAGCGCCTCGAGATAATCGAAGGCGGCAATGGTTGAAGCGGTGATGTCGCGACGGCCATCGTACCACCAGTTCTGTTTCAGGCCGTACATACGACCGGTGCCCGGGATAAACTGCCAGATGCCAGATGCCCGGCCATGAGAGTAGGCAAAGGGCTGAAAGGCGCTTTCAACGATCGGCAGCAGTGCCAGCTCCATCGGGATATTACGTCGCGCTGCCTCTTCTACAATAAAGTGCAGATAGGGCTGGGCGCGTTCACTGGTACGATCAATATATTCCTGGTGACGTGCATACCAACGACGTTCAGAGACGGTACGCGCATGTTCACTGTGAGGTAGCGAAAAGCCATTACGAATGCGCTGCCACAGATCATCTGGACGATGGGCAGCAAGTTGCTGGTTAAGACCGTGCGTGGTTAGCTTTTCAGTAGCAATCGGGGTGTCGGGGAGGGTGATGATGGCATGGGCAGGTACGGTGATACCTGTTTCGTTGGGGGTCGTGCTAAGCGTTGTGTGCTCCGGGTCGAGTGGTGTGGCGATTTCCGCTGTTTCCCAAAATTCGACAGGTTCGGCTTTTGTTGCAAGCGGCGTGATGGTCACGGCGGGTTGTGCGGTGCCAGTAGTTGAAAGCGATTGCGTAGCGGTTGCTGTGCAGCCACTGAGCAGTAAAATGCCAGCGATACTAATGTTTAATTGAAACAGTCGAAATGCTTGATGAATTGCCATGAAAAAACTCTGAAGCCTCTGGATGTAAATCAATCGACCATTATAGGGGAGTTCTTGAGGTGGGTGTCGAAAAACAAGCAACGGAGCGGGGCTTGATTGGCAATGCGTGACGAAGCTCCCGCAGTGAATGTTTAAAATTGATTTTTCCAGTAACGGATGGTACGAAATGTTGAGATGGGGTCCGTTGGTGAGGGGAGTCCATTTTCATCAGCGTAGTATTTAGCGGCAGCTGCAACGGTGGCTATGTGACAGCGAAGAAAAGGGTTGGTGTTTTTTTCATCACTGAGTAGCAGTGGAATCGTGATCCCGCCTTGTGTGCGTATGGCATCGGTACGCTCGATGCGAGCGCGAATGTCCTGGTTATCAGGCTCCAGGTGGTGCGCAAATTCGAGATTGGCCTGGGTGTATTCATGGGCGCAGTAGATATGTGTATTATCTGGTAGGGCGGCAATCTTTTGTAGTGAGTGAAACATTTCATCGTAGAGGCCGGTATGTAGACGGCCGCAGCCAGCGCCAAAGAGGGTGTCACCACAAAACAGAGACCCTGCTGGTGTATCTGGCAGGGCAGATTGGTAGTAGGCAACATGACCAGCGGTGTGTCCGGGCACATCCAGTACCTGTAGCTGGCAGGTGTTATCAAGCGAAATAAGGTCACCCTGTTTTACGCGCTGAGTGATACCGGGGATTTTCTCGCCTACTGGGCCATAAACCGGCATGTCGAACTGTTGCAGGATCGCCATGATGCCATCGACGTGATCATAGCATTGATGTGTAATCACCATGGCGACGGGAACCTGCTGGTTATTCTGCAGATGCCTCAAAACGGGCCGTTCATCGCCAGGATCAACAATCACGACATGGTTACTCTCAGCGGCTATCAGCCAGATGTAATTGTCTTTAAACGCAGGGATTGCAGTGGCATTATTCATCCAGCGGATGCTGGCAGGAATCAGATCCAGCGTCAATATTGCTGGTTGTTTTAAATGTTCATTTTATTCAAACCACGCCACTGGATCAGAGGCTTTTAGCAAGGTATGCTTAACGCTATGGGGAGGAGAAGCAAAACGATGGAGCAGGGCTGTAACGGGCGGATGGTTTGTACCGAGCGTGACCGTCTGCGTGACTGGTTTAAGCTCCCTTTGGGGCAGCGCCTGGCGGCGCGTGAAAGGGAAGAACTCGATAAGGTGCTGGTCAATCTGTTTGGGTTTCATCTGTTGCAGGTCGGGTGTCTATTAAATCAAGACATGACGAGTGCCAGTCGTATCTTACATCGCGTGGTGGTGGATGGTGATCCTGAAGAGAGCGCTACATTGGTAGCGATGTACGGTGTGCCAGATGCGCTACCGATTGAGTCTGACAGTATTGATGTGGTGGTATTGCACCACACCCTCGAATTTGAGATCAACCCGCATGAAGTGCTGCGTGAAGTTGAGCGTATTCTGGTACCGGAAGGGCATGTGGTTATTCTGGGCTTTAATCCCTGGAGTTTATGGGGTGTTCGCCGTTTTTTGCGTCGTCGCAGTGGCCCGCCGTGGTGTGGGCGCTTTAGAAGCGCATGGCGAATGCGAGACTGGCTGTCGCTGTTGGGGTTTGATCACGAACTCTCGCGCTGGTATTGTTTTCGCCCACCAGTGCAAAATGAGGGGATAATGCGTCGTCTTGAGGTGCTGGAACGGGCGGGTGAGCGCTGGTGGCCTTTTTGGGGTGGAGCCTTTTTGGTGGTGGGAAAAAAGCGGGTCTTTACCGGTACGCAGATCAAACCACGCTGGCGTCCCAATGGTCGCCTGATTGACCCACGTATCATTAAACCCTCATCTTCTGCAACCAGTTCAGCACCGCGAACCCCTTCAGTGAGAAAACAGGATGAGTAGTGAGTCATAACCAAAAGGGAGTTGATAGTTTGTCAGATGTAACCGAAATTTTTACCGATGGTGCGTGTCGTGGTAACCCGGGGCCAGGTGGCTGGGGGGCACTAATGCGTTTTCAGGGCAATGAAAAGAGCCTCTATGGTGCTGAGCAGCATACCACCAATAACCGTATGGAGTTGATGGCGGCAATCAAATCGCTACAGATGTTGAAGCACCCTTGTCGGGTGAGCCTGACAACCGACTCACAATACGTGCGTCAGGGGATTACAGAGTGGATTACCAACTGGAAGAAGCGAGGCTGGAAAACAGCGGCGAAAAAGCCGGTGAAAAATGATGATCTATGGCGTGAGCTGGATGCCGCCTGTGCGATCCATGAAGTGGAGTGGCATTGGGTACGTGGCCATACCGGACATCGTGAAAATGAGATGGCCGATGAACTGGCCAATCGTGCGATCGATGAAATGCAGGCCAATGGTTAACAGTAATAACAGAGTCTTTTATAGATGCGCCAAATAATTCTGGATACAGAAACCACCGGTCTTGAGCCTAAGCTAGGCCACCGTATTATTGAGATCGGTTGTGTTGAGGTGATCAGTCGCCGCCTCACCGGGCGTCATTATCATCAATACCTGCAGCCTGATCGTGAAATTGATGATGGTGCGATTGAGGTGCATGGCATCACCAACGAGTTTCTGGTTGATAAGCCGCGCTTTAGTGATATTGCAGAAGACTTCATTGAGTTTATAAAGGGCGCGGAACTAGTCATCCACAATGCACCGTTCGACGTTGGTTTTATCAATCACGAGTTCCGCTTGCTAAGTCGTACTCATGATTTAGTTGATGAGTTCTGTGGAATATTAGATACCCTTGCGATGGCACGTAAGTTACACCCGGGACAGCGTAATAGTCTCGATGCGTTATGTAAGCGTTACGATGTTGATAATGCACAACGCACTTTGCATGGTGCGTTACTGGATGCGGAGATTCTTGCCGACGTTTATCTGATGATGACGGGTGGCCAGCGAAAGCTTCTACTGGGTGGCGAGGAGACGGAGAGTGGATCGAAAGCGCAGGCGATCAGGCGAATACAGTTAGCGGCAGGGCAACTTAAGGTGATGCGCGCCAGCAGTGATGAACTGCTTGCGCACGAGGGGCGGCTTGCCGCGATTGAAAAACAGGGCGGCAGTTGTGTGTGGCGAGAGCTTGAGCAAAATGCAGAGAAGGTGGTCTCTTAATGTTTAAAAACATGAAGCAGTTTTTTGAAGAGCGGATTCAGTTGACGATGAGTGATGATGAGAGTGGCTCGGATGAACAGTCGTTACGGCTTGCCACCGCTGCATTAATGATTGAAATGACACGTGCTGATGATGAAGTGACTGATGAAGAACGCCGCGCGGTTGATGATGTGCTGCGTGATCTGTTTTCTATCAGCGAAGAAGAGGCCAAAGCGCTGGCTAAGTTGGCGGAGGCGGAGGTTGATAGCGCCGCATGTCTATTTGATTTTACCAAGATGGTTGATCAATCTTTTAGTCAGCCACAGAAGCAGCGGGTGGTCGAGATGTTATGGCGAGTTGCCTTTGCTGATGCGCATAAAGATCACGAGGAAGAGTACCTTGTGCGGAAAATTTCAGATCTTATTCATGTCTCGCATGAGAATTTTATTAAAGCCCGTCACCGTGTTGAGCAAGATTTAGCGGGGTAATTGCCACACGCAATTCTTCGTTTATTGGTTGTACCATAGCCCACCTTCTGGGCCGAGTGGGATACCGATCATCATCCATGCCACGATCATCACTGTCCAGATAAGCGCAAATGCAATCGCGTAGGGCAGCATCATCGCCACCAGTGTACCGATGCCTGCCCGGGGCACGTAACGCTGCATAAAGGCGAGCACGATCACCATGTAGGGGTTTAAGGGCGTGATCACATTGGTCACCGAATCACCAATACGATAGGCGACCTGAGTCAGTTCGGGGCTAATGCCGACCTGCATAAACATCGGAATAAAGACCGGTGCAAAGAAGGCAAACTTGGCGGAGGCGGAGCCGATAAAGAGGTTACCGGCCATCACCACAAAGATAAACGCGACGATTAATAGCTCTGGCGCAAAGCTCGCTTGTGCCAGCGCCTGACCACCGACGATGGCAATCATCTCGCCCAGGTTTGAATGTTTAAAAAAGGCGATAAACTGCGCCGCAAAAAAAGCGAGCACAATATAGGGGCCGAGGCTTGCCATGGTTTCGCCCATCAAGCGCGCGATATCCTTTTCACTTTTAAGGGCGCGCGAGCCGAAGCCGTAGGCGATGCCGGGCAGTAAAAAGAAGATCAGAATCAGCGGTACCATCGCCTCAATCCAGCGATCAAAGCGTCTGCCCATACCGTGCAGTGGTGCGCCAGGGATGAATATCAATGCAATGATGAGGAGGAATGCAGTGCCCAGTGCAATCATTGCCCAGTGCAGGCCGCGCTGTGTATCGCTGCCGCTTTCAAGGTTACTGGCGGTGGCATCATTACTAAAACCGGTTTCATAAGGGGTGGTTGCCAGGCGTGGTTCGACCCAGCGTGCGGTGACCCACCAGCCGACCAGCGTCAACATAAAGGTCGACGCAATCATAAACCACCAGTTGGCGGTGGCGCTGACCATATAGCGCTCATCGATTAACTGTGCGCTTGCCTGTGAAAACCCCGCCATCAAAGGATCGATTGCAGTGATGAAGAGGTTGGCGCTAAAACCGGCAGAGACACCGGCAAAGGCGGTGGCGATACCGATGAGCGGTGAGCGTCCCAATGCGAGGTAGAGTGCAGCTGCGAGTGGTGGTAGCACTACGTAACCGGCATCGAGTGCCATCGATGACATAATGCCTAGAAAAAAGACCATCGGTGTGAGCAGCGACGCCGGAGTTTTGTTGGCCGACACTTGAAGTAGTGCTGCGATCAAACCGCTCCGTTCTGCGACGCCAATACCGAGCATTGCTACCAGTACAAGCCCTAATGGCGGGAATGACATGAAGTTATCGACCATGCTGTTTAGCACCCACCACAGACCATCGCTATCGAGCAGACCGATGGCGGTGACTTCAACCTGTTGTTGCACCCCATCACTGCCGGTAACATTTTTGCTCACTTGCCACCCTAGCAGGGCGGCAATTTGAGAGATCACCATCACGATAAGGGTCGCAAAAAAGAAAAGTGTTGCGGGATGCGGCAGGCGATTGCCTGTCTGTTCAATCCAGTTAAGCAGGCCGCTATTTTGTGAATTCATCGTCATGTGGTGATTATTCCATGGCCTTTTATGGTGTAATGCTTCCGTGTGTTGCCATCATCGCATGTGGGGTCAGTTTTTGTCATCAGTCGTGATGATTTTTCCGGAGGTGGGTATGGTGGTTTTAAATGTGAATGGATGGCGGGCAATACTCGCTATTACCCTGTTGATGGTAATGGTGCCGGGGAAAGCAGAAGCGCGTCTTCTGGTCGCCCATTTTTCAGCTGGCTCGCTGGATGGCTGGCAAGAAAAATCGTTTGCTGGCAATACCCGTTATCAATTCGTGGCGGATGCGGACCGTCAGGTGCTTGAAGCGACCGCCAGTGGCACTGCTTCAGGCTTATTCCGTGAAATCACTATTGACCTTAATAAGACGCCCTACCTTAACTGGTCATGGTGGATTGATGGTCTGCTGCGGGGGAATGATGAAAAACTAAAGTCAGGGGATGATTATCCGGTGCGGGTCTATGTGGTGGTCTCTGGCGGACTTTTTTTCTGGCGTACACGCGCGATTAACTATGTCTGGTCCAATAGCCAGCCGATCAATAGCCATTGGCCGAATGCCTACACCAGTCGTGCTGCGATGGTGGCGGTACGTTCAGGCGCGCAGAAAAGTGGGCAATGGGTGAGCGAGAAACGCAATGTTCGAGATGATTTCAGAGGTCTATTTGGTGCCGATATCGACCAAATCGATGCAGTGGCGATTATGAGTGATAGCGATAATAGTGGTGGTGAGACAAGGGCGCGTTATGGGGATATCTTTTTCTCAGCGCAATAACCTTTGTGTCAAAGTTTAAGCGTGGTCGAGCATCGATAGTTCACGGTTTACCAGTTCAGCATCACCCAGGTTCAGTTCCATCAGGCGTCGCAGATGGGTGATGCTGTTGAAGTCGATATGTTCGCAGCGAAAACCAACACGGCTATCCTGGATATGGGCGACCGATGCGGTCATGTTGATCGCAACCTCATCTTCTTTGAGAATCACCGCGACTTTATATTCATCACCAATATTGCCATCCCACCCTTCAGGCAGGTCAACCAGGGCACCTTTCAGTGAAATATCGACCAGATGACTCTGCCAGTGATGGTTGCCATTACTGATTGTGGTAGATGTGTTGAAATCGACACGGCTAAAACGACGTTTGTCATTTGAAGAATCACTCATGATGATTTTTCCTTATCGGTTATCCACATCGAATTAAATTATCCCAGTAGTTTTTTCAGGATGCCTTCATATATAGCTGACAATTTATCGAGATCTTTAGCGTTTACACACTCATTAATTTTGTGAATGGTGTCATTCAGCGGGCCTAGCTCAATCACCTGGCTACCGGTTGGTGCGATAAAACGGCCATCGGAGGTGCCGCCGCTGGTGGAGAGTTCGGCATCAATGCCGGTGGCGTTTTTGATTGCAACAATGGTGGCGTTAACCAGCGTGCCGGGGGGCGTCAGGAATGGGCTACCAGAGAGTGTCCAGTCGATAGTGTAATTGAGCTGGTGCTTGTCGAGTATGGTTTCAACGCCTTCACGTAGCTGCTGTTCAGTCACTTCAGTCGAGAAGCGAAAGTTAAAGATCACCTTAAGGTCACCAGGAATTACATTGGTTGCGCCAGTGCCGCCGTTGATGTTGGAGACCTGAAAAGAGGTGGCTGGAAAGTAATCGTTGCCCTGGTCCCATTCGATCTCCGCCAGCTCAGTTAGCGCCGGTGAGAAAAGATGGATCGGGTTTTTGGCCAGATGCGGATAGGCGATGTGGCCCTGTACGCCGTGAACCGTTAGTTGACAGCCAAGTGATCCTCGGCGGCCATTTTTGATGATGTCGCCCACTTGATCGGTGCTGGTGGGCTCTCCTACTAAACACCAGTCGATCTTTTCGCCACGTGCTTCAAGGTGTTCGATGACTTTGACGGTGCCATTGATGCTGGGCCCTTCTTCATCGCTGGTAATCAAAAAGGCGATTGAGCCTTTGTGGTCGGCGTGCTCAGCAATAAACTGCTCACACGCGGTGACCATGGCGGCAAGACTGCCTTTCATATCCGCAGCGCCGCGCCCATATAGCAGGCCGTCGCGGACTTCGGGTTTGAATGGGTCAGAGTGCCATTGATCTTTTGGTCCTGTCGGCACCACATCGGTGTGACCAGCAAAGGCAAACAAAGGGCCTTCGGTACCGCGACGTGCCCAAAAATTATCGACGTCATCAAAGCGCAGGCGTTCGATGGTAAAACCGATCGCCTCCAGGCGTTGTATCATCACCTCCTGGCAACCCATATCGTCGGGGGTAACGGATGGACGCGAGATCAAATCACAGGCGAGATCAAAGGTGGCAGACATCGTTATAGCAGCTCCGCTTTGTAAATTTCTTCTTTAAAGCCAACCATCACAGCGTCGCCACTTTCACTGCCCATCTCAAGAACGGGTCGCTTGATTAGCGTTGGTTTCTCTGCCATCAATCTTACGGCTTTACTTTTATTGAGATCGGCCTTTTCATCATCGGTGAGCTGGCGCCACGTCAATCCTCTACGATTAAGCAGCAGCTCCCAGTCGACAACCTTTGCCCACTGTTTAAGCTTTGCCATGGTCAGCCCATCCTTGCGGACATCATGAAAGTGGTACTCGATGCTATTCGCGTCGAGCCACTTACAGGCCTTACGAACGGTGTCGCAGTTTTTAATACCGTAGAGCGTGATCATCGTACAGCTCACGCTTCGCGCAGTAGCTCGTTGATGCCGACCTTGCTGCGGGTCTTTTCATCAACCTGTTTGATGATCACGGCGCAGTAAAGGCTGTGTGAGCCATCTTTGGCAGGCAGGTTACCCGGTACAACTACAGCACCCGTTGGAACGCGACCAAAGGTGATGTCGCCAGTCATACGGTTGTAGATCTTGGTGCTTTGACCGATGTAAACGCCCATTGAGATCACTGCATTCTCTTCAACGATCACCCCTTCAACGATCTCGGAACGTGCACCGATAAAGCAGTTATCTTCGATGATGGTTGGGTTGGCCTGTAGAGGCTCTAATACGCCACCGATGCCGACGCCGCCAGAGAGATGAACGTTTTTACCGATCTGCGCACATGAGCCAACGGTTGCCCATGCATCAACCATGGTGCCGCTATCAACGTAGGCGCCGATGTTGACGTATGATGGCATCAATACGGTGTTCGGTGCGATGTATGAACCACGACGTGCAGTGGCTGGGGGTACGACACGTACGCCTGCTTCGCGGAAATCACGTGAGTTGTAGTCCGCAAATTTAGATTGAACTTTGTCGTAGTAGTTGGTGAAGCCGCCCTTCATAAATTCGTTGTCTTCGATACGGAATGAGAGCAGTACCGCTTTTTTCAGCCACTGGTTAACCACCCAATCGCCATCTCTCTTTTCTGCAACACGCAGGCTGCCGCCGTCGAGTTGTGCCAGTGCGTCAAGTACCGCCTCTTTAACGTGGGTATCGACGTTGCGTGGGTTGATCTCCGCACGGTTTTCAAAGGCCTTTTCGATGACCACCTGTAAATCATTCATGGTGTTTTTCTCCGTTAATAAATTAAAATCAAGTTAGCTGATATATTAAGTTAAATATTAATAATGAAATCTTTGATTCGTTTTGCTGCTTCAATACATTCATCGAGTGGTGCGACCAGCGCGATGCGGGCGTAACCGCTGCCGGGATTGATGCCATGGGCCTCTCGTGAGAGATAGCACCCAGGCAGTAGATTAATATTTTTTTGTTGATAGAGTTGCAGTGCAAATTCAGCATCGTCACCATTCAGCACCGCAGGTGTTTTTAACCACAGATAAAAACTGGCGGCCGGATGTGAAATTTCAATTACGTCATCTAGTATACCGATTACGGCGGAAAATTTTTCACGGTAATAAGTGCGGTTTTCCACCACATGTTGTTCATCGCGCCACGCCGTGATGCTGGCGTGTTGCGCATAGGGTGCCATGGCGCAGCCGTGGTAGGTGCGATAAAGCAGGAATTTGCTGATTAGTTCCGCATCACCCGCCACAAAACCGGAGCGCATGCCTGGCAGGTTTGAGCGTTTTGAGAGACTGTGGAACACTACGCAACGTTTGTAATCGGTGTTGCCAATTACGGCGGCGGCCTCAAGTAGTCCAATCGGCGGATTAGCCTCGTCGAAATAGATCTCTGAGTAACATTCGTCAGAGGCGATCACAAAGTCGAACTTCTCAGCCAGTTCGATCAATTGGGTGAGCGTCTCTTTTTCGATGACCGCACCCGTTGGGTTACTGGGGGAGCAGAGGTAGAGCAGCTGGCAGCGTTGCCACGCCTCATCCGGCACGCTGTCGAAGTCTGGTAGCCAGTCACTCTCAGCCGTTGTGTTGATGAAATAGGGCTCGGCACCGGCTAGAAAGGCGGCACCCTCATAGATCTGGTAAAACGGATTTGGGCTCATCACCAGTGGCGCGGGCTGGCTGCGGTCGACCACCGTCTGTGCAAAGGCGAACAGTGCCTCGCGGGTGCCATTCACTGGCAGCACGTGGCGTTCGGCATCGATGCTATCGCTCGGCAGCGAAAAGCGCTGCGTCAGCCAGTTGGCAATCGCTTCACGTAGTGCGGGCATCCCTTTGGTGGTGGGGTAATTGGCGAGCCCATGCAGGTGAGTGAGCACTTCCTCGGTCACAAAGCTCGGTGGGCTATGTTTGGGTTCGCCAATCGCCAGATTAATCGCACGCAAGGCCTTATTGGGGACAATCCCGGCCTTAAGTTGTGCAAGTTTTTCAAAGGGGTAGGGTTGTAGTCTGGATAAATCAGGGTTCATACGTGTTTAGTCGGATGTGATACGTCATGTTATGGTAGGCAAAATTCAAATTATCTGCCAAATAGCCCTCTAGTATAAGCCATTCAGCCATATGCCGTCCAAACAGAGCCACATTATCTTACCCGTATTGGCGTTACTGCTCGGAGCAACCCTGTGGGGTGTGTTCTGGTACCCGCTGCGTCTATTAGAACAGAATGGTCTGGTGGGGCTGTGGGCGACATTGTTGATCTACGGCGCGGCGCTGGTAGTGGGCCTGCCGGTGGTCCTGAGGCGACGCTATCCATTGGTGCGGCCGGGGTTGCTGCTGGTACTCGCCTTGGTCAGTGCCTGGTGTAACATCGCCTTTATTCTCGCGATTCTGGAGGGGAATGTGGTGCGGGTGACGCTGCTCTTTTTCCTCTCACCGTTGTGGACGGTCATTCTCAGTAAATTACTGCTGGATGAGCCGCTGACCCGTTCTGCCCGAATCACGCTGCTATTGGCGCTGGTTGGTGCACTGGTTATGTTGTGGGATACCGAGATGGGCGTGCCATGGCCGCAGGGGCAGGCGGACTGGCTGGCGTTGTCGTCTGGTTTTGCCTTTGCACTCTCTAATGTATTGATCCGTAAAATGCACGATGTTGAGATCTGGGTAAAGACCGTCTCTACCTGGTGTGGCGCAGTCACGCTTTCGGGGATATGGATTCTGGTTGCCGGTATTTCGCTGCCAGCGGTTGAGCCAGAGGTGATGGTTGCTGCGCTCTCGCTGGGTGCGGTGGGCATGGTGGTGATGACGCTGGTGGTGCTTTACGGTGTAACACACATGCCTGCACATCGCTCGGCGGTGATCCTGCTGTTTGAACTGGTAGTGGGGGCGGTTTCTGCGCAATTGCTGACCGATGAACATGTGATGGTTAATGAGTGGGTCGGCGGGTTGTTGATTGTGTTGGCCGGGTGGTATGCCGCGCGGCATCAGGTGAAGGGCAGTGGTTGAATTGCTTAAAGTGGATTTCCGGTAGGTTGCTTGGGTTTAAGTAAATGTCATTCTGATCTGGCTCTAAATATGGTTGGTTGAATTACGATATTAGCTGTTTATATCATCCTTCAAGTTTTGTAGATATTCTACGAGTTGATGAATATAAGTTGATGGGTTGTCAGTATTGTTTTTCTGAGAGGCTTCTAATGCCCGCTCAGCATTAGCTTTAGCAAAATCAAGCTGAGGGTAGAGTGATGAAAAAATATTGCCACTTCCTTTTTCATACTCCGGCATATAGTTCTTCAGCTCTTTAAGTGCTTCGCCTCCAATACTTATTGTTACCAGTAGCTGGGTATGGTTTTGTTGTATATAAAAAATGAAGGATTAACCAGTATTCAAAGCAAGGAACAGATGTCGAAGCAATGAATTTACTGGGTGTGTTTATTGTTGATATGTTTTTAAGTGTTTCTGAGTAGGAGGGGTGGGTATCTTTATCTAAAACGCAGTACACCCTATTAAAAGGGTCTCCTTTTTGATTTTCACGTTGAGCTAATAAAGTAGCGTGTTTTAGTACGCTCTTGGGGCTAGAGCCACAATTCCCATCAATTTCAACGTTTGCAGTATTTAGCTTATAAAAGCGGATTATTTCATTAAAGTAGTTAGGTTCAGTTTTCTGCCCTTTTTAGTACAGCGTAATCAAAAGAACATGCATAAGGATTTATTACTTTAATCACTTCATCCGGTTCTTGATATTCCCCTGGTTGAGTGCCTAGCCAGAGACCAGGCTCTTCATCACCTGGCTCAACAACTTGTGCAAGATAAGTATTTAGCCCTGGACCCCACCCAATTACTACCTCGTCACCAGTGTCTTCATTATCAAGCATGCATCTACTCATATTATTGATTCCCTGCATGCGAGTTATTCCTTCAAATATTTTGGCAAGGATAAAGGGGTCACAATTTACACATTTATTGATGAGCGTCATGCTCTATTTCATTCTACTGTGATCAGTGCCTCTGATCGAGAGGCTGCCTATGTCATTGATGGTTTGATGCAAAATGAAGTCGTAAAAAGTGATATTCATTCGACCGATACGCATGGATTCTCCGAAGCTATATTTACGGCCACCCACATGATTGATACTGCCTTTGCGCCTCGTTTTAAGAAGATCAATGATCAACGGATCTATGGCTTCTCCAGTAAGTCGACCTATCAAAAACGCGGTTACACCATCGTACCGAGTCGAGCCATAAACCAGAAGCTAATCCTTAAAAATTGGGAAGATATCCTCCGCTTCATGGCAACGATAAAACTCCGTTACAGCAGCGCATCTCAACTGTTCAAGCGCCTGAGTTCTTATGCGAAAGATCATCCCCTGTATAAGGCATTAAAAGAATTTGGCCGCATCATCAAAACCAAATTTATCCTGACTTATTATGATGACGTCGAGCTACGCCAGCGGATCGAAAAACAACTTAATAAAGTTGAGCTGGCAAACAAGTTTTCCAAAGCCGTCTTCTTCGCCAATAATCAGGAGTTCCAGGATGGCACAAAGGAAGAGCAGGAAATAGCAACCGCTTGCAAAGTACTCATACAAAACGCCATCGTCTTGTGGAACTATTTGCACTTGTCTCAGCGGCTCTCAAACATAGCCGATCCGAGCGAACGGGAAGATATGGTCGCGTCGATTACAGGCGGCTCTATCATTGCCTGGCGCCATGTCAACTTGCAGGGTGAATACGACTTTAGACGATCGTCAGCGAATGATGATCCATTCGACATGCAAAGAATTCTGGCGCTGAAGATAGGTTGAAGATTATTGCCAAAAAAGTCGGCGAACAAATACTATTAAATCTTAGGGTTAAGTCGACTTCGCGGAAAATCTCGTCCGCTTATGTCCGGGGACCCTTGGTTGGGTAGGGTGTGGTCTGTTTTACGCTTGAAATTAATTGGAAGGCCAATAGCTGGGCCAGACAAAATATTTTGCCTGGCCCGACTAATA
>Ga0316204_10002222_pt1 | contig 45463 bp, 40 predicted proteins | sample 6monrhotite_MG_2_FD_205661 | JGI IMG/M metagenome (GOLD analysis project Ga0316204, IMG submission 205661) | Microbial mat bacterial communities from mineral coupon in-situ incubated in ocean water Damariscotta River, Maine, United States -... | ecosystem: Environmental > Aquatic > Marine >... | reverse complement strand
ACTTTGACGGTTCGTTTGACCTGAGTGTGAGTGCGACGTCGACGGAGGCGTCGGGAGGAGATACGGCGACCACGTCCGGTACGATCACGGTGGATGTTGCGGCGGTTGCGGATGATGCGACGATCACTATAGGAGATGTGTCCGGATCTGAAGATCGCGCGATTGCCCTTAATATTGGCGCGACGATGGCGGATACGGATGGCTCGGAGACGCTGTCGATCACGATCAGCGATGTTCCGGAAGGCGCGACGCTGAGTGCGGGTACGGACAACGGCGATGGCAGCTGGACGCTGGACGGCGGTGACCTTGACGGATTGACCATTCTGCCGCCGGAAAATTCCAGCAATGACTTTTCATTGACCGTGACGGCGACAACGACCGAATCGGATGGAGGGTCGACCACTTCTACATCTTCCACCATGAATGTGGCAGTGGATGGCGTGGCGGATGCGCCGACTCTGACGGTCAGTCTCGGAGCAGGGACGGAAATCGGTGGTGCGCCGACGCCGGTTTCTCATTGGGCGCTTGATGAGACGGGAGGCAACAGTACGCTGAGCGACTCGGTTGGTAGTCACGATGCGAATCCGGTCAATAATCTGCGTGATATGGATCAGACCCGTGCACAGGTCTCCGGTGGAGAAGGTGGTGGAAATTCAGATCCCTACGGTACATCCGCTGGATTTAAGGGCGGCGGCGGTGGTGGCGATAACGAATATATTGAAGTGCCGAATTCGTCTGATCTGAAGCCGGATAACGGGACGCTGACGCTCTGGTTCAATGCGGATGACGTGGATGGCACATCAGCGCTCGCGTCGTCTGACACCAACGATACAAATGTGGATGGCGGCTTCAACCTGCGTATTGAAGACGGTAAAATTTCCTTCGAGATTGAGGATGGAAACGGTGGAACACATCGTATCATTGGTGGTTCGGTTGAAGAAGGTGACTGGAATCAGGTAAGTGCATCCTGGGGCGAAGACGGGATGAAACTGTTTCTGAATGGCAATGAAATTGCATCCGACAGCAGCTTTACCGGTGGACTTAGCGGCAATGACAGCCCCTGGACGTTTGCCGCGTCCCAGTCTTCCGCCGAGGGCGGAGAAGGTGGCGGCAACGTATCCGAATTTTTTAACGGTCATCTGGATGACATTGCGATTTATGATCATCAATTGACATCGAGCGATATGGGTAACCTGTTCGATGACGGTGTCGAAAGTGTGATGAATAGTGGCGGCGATTCCAGTATGGAATTCCCGCTTGATATCTCCGCCGGCCTTACGGACACGGATGGGTCGGAATCGTTGTCGATTACGATTGATGGGTTGCCGGATGATGCTCTGCTGTCAGCGGGAACAGATAACGGTGATGGCACCTGGACCCTGTCGTCCGATGACCTTGACGGTCTGACGATGACAGTGCCATCGGGTTCAGATGATTTCGCCCTGAATGTCTCGGCAACGGCGACGGATTCCGGTGGTGATACCCGAACCAGTTCGGCACTGGTGCAGGTCGACGTCAAGGATGACGGGTTTGACGGCGGCACGGTCGGAACGAGCGGTGACGATACGCTGGCGGGGTCGTCCGGTGACGACGTGATTTCCGGAGAATCCGGCAATGACAATATTGATGCCGGTGGCGGCGATGATACCGTCATGGGTGGTGCCGGAGATGACACGATCAGTGGTGGCGATGGAAATGACGTCATCGATGGCGGTTCAGGTAACGACGTTATTGATGGCGGTGCCGGGGATGATCAGGTTTTCGGCGGACAGGGGGATGACTTGTTCATTTTCGGGTCCGGCGATGGCAGCGACTATTTCCAGGGCGGTGACGGGTGGTCAGATACCATACAGATTTCCGGTGTTGATGCCGGGCCGGGCGGTGATTCAGGTTGGGCATTGCATGTTGACGGGGATGTTGGGATCACCCAGACCGATCATGGTATTCAATTTGACAGCGAGGCCTCCGGTTCGGTTACACTTGCCGACGGCAGCGAATTGACGTTTGACGGCGTTGAAAAACTGGAGTGGTGACGTGCATGACTGCGGGCCGGCCGGTATGTCGGATAGTGCGGTCGGTCAAAAGGCATGCGCCCAGGCAAAAACAGCAACCGCATGAAAGGGCTGTTCGGCACTTTTCACGTACGCTAGATTGAACGGACAGGAGAGGCTGATGATCTATCATATGTGCAGGGCGGAGGAATGGAAAAATGCCGAAGCCGATGGGGTTTACAAGGGTTCATCACAGGATGTCGCCGATGGGTTTATTCATTTTTCAACGGCGGCACAAATTGTTGCGAGTGCTGCCAGACATCGGGCTGGTCAGGACGGGCTGGTGTTGCTGTCGGTTGGCGAGCAGGCGCTGCCGGACACCTTGAAGTGGGAACCGTCACGGGGGGGAGACCTGTTTCCCCATCTTTACGGCAGCTTACCCCGGTCGGCTGTTACGGCGGTTGATCCGTTACCACTTGGACCGGACGGCCTTCATGTTTTTCCGGCAACCTTCAATGTAAATGATTGATCTGTATTCTTTCGTCGGTCCGTTGATCCGGCAGCTGGATCCGGAACGGGCGCATGGACTGGCAATCGGTCTGCTGAAACTGGGACTGGTGCCAGCCCCACGCCGGACGGAAGATCAAATCCTGGCTACCCGGGTGTGGGGCCGTGCGTTTGCCAACCCGATTGGTCTGGCGGCAGGGTTTGATAAAAATGCCGAAGTTCCGGATGCCATGCTGGCGCAGGGATTCGGGTTTGTCGAAGTGGGCAGTGTCACGCCCCGACCGCAATCCGGTAACACAAAGCCCAGGCTATTTCGTCTGGACCGGGATGAAGCGGTCGTCAATCGCATGGGGTTCAACAATGATGGTGCCGAGATCGTCGCGCGGCGACTGGCAGCCCGTCCCGACCGGAAATCCGGGTGGGTTGGCGTCAATCTCGGCAAGAACAAGGAGACGGATGAGGCGCTTGATGACTACATTTACGGAATCAAGGCTCTGGCCGGGTTATCTGATTATATTGTTGTCAATGTATCATCTCCCAACACGCCCGGACTACGCGCCTTGCAGGACCGGCAACGACTGGCCGAATTGTTGCAAGGCGTCCGTCAGGCGCTATCGGATATGAGCCTGACAGTCCCTCCTCCCATCCTGCTGAAGGTTGCACCAGACCTGACGGAACAGGACAAGATCGACATTGCGGACGTCGTCATCAGCCAGAAAATTGATGGCCTGATTGCCACAAATACAACCATCGACCGACCCGATCATCTTCACTATCCGCCGGATACCGGGTCCGGCGGGTTGAGCGGGCGGCCTCTAATGGATCCGTCCACCCGTATCCTTGCAGATTTTTACCGACTGACAGGGGGCGAGGTTGTTCTGATTGGTGTTGGCGGTATTTCCAGCGGCGCCGATGCCTATCGGAAAATCCGGGCCGGTGCCTCGCTTGTTCAACTGTATTCGGCAATGGTTTTTCACGGTCCGGGCATTGTTGCACGGATCAAATCGGATCTCGCGATATGTCTGCGTCGGGACGGGTACGCCTGCATTGCTGATGCGGTCGGGACCGGTCTCGGTCCTGGTCCCGGTTAGTCCGGCGCTGTATGTTTGGTCGTGGCATCCCCGAATATACCGAACCGCCGTTCGAGTATGTGAAATGCCAGCGGTGCGGCGGACACCATGAAGGCAACCCGCAGAAGATGATGGGTGGCGACAAACGCCGGGTCGATTCCCATTGCCAAACTGATCAGGGCCATCTCCGCCAGCCCGCCAGGCGCAAAGGATAGCAGGACTGCCTGGAAAGGCAGATCGGTGGTCGCCTGCAGCCCAAGTGCGATCAGGGCAGCCAGGCAAACCATAAAGACTGTGCTGGCCATCGAGGCGGTGATAACCCGGGCGACAAACCGAAGGTCGACGCCGGCAAACCGGGCACCAATTCCGGTACCAATCACAATTTGCGCCAGATTGATAATATCGACCGGTGGTTTGGCCTCCGTCACGCCGGTCAGGTGCAAGGCAGCGCTGGCAAGCATTGGGCCGAGCACCTGCGCAGATGGCAGGCGCAGGAAGCGACCGCCATATACGCCAAACAGACCGCATAACAGCAACAGAACCGCACCAACCGGAGTCAGGCTTTTAAATGTTCCAAGTGATGCCAGGCCACCAGGTTCATAACCGGCAAACAGACGGAACCAGAAGGGAATGATCAGGACGGTCAGCAAAATGCGGACACTGTGGGTCAGGGCGATGGTGCGCTCGTCGCCGCCCTTGTCGCTACCGAGAACAACCATGGTGGCGAGTCCGCCCGGCGTTGCCGAGAAAAACGAGGTGACGGCACCGACCTTGACGACACGGTAGAAAAAGAACCCGACACATGTCGCAACAAAGCTGACATAGAGAATCATGGTGACCAGACTCGGGACCCACAGGTGTACGTTTTCGAGGGCTTTTGGCGTAAAAGTGCTACCCAGCATAATTCCCAGGACCGGTATCATAACGTTACGAAGGTTCGGGGAACTTTTCAGCGGGGCGCCAGCGAGAGCGGCGATTGTTGTCACACACATTGCGCCGATCATCCAGGCAAGCGGCATATGCCAGGAGTTGAACAGCCAGCCGCCGGAGCCTCCCAATACCAGCGTGGCGACGACCGGCAATACGGTTTTTTGCCAGAAAATCCGGTCTGTCATGGACGGCAAATACTTTCAGGTCGGGTCACGGTTCAAACTGTTCTTTCAGAACCCGTTCTTCCAGATTGTGTTCCGGATCAAACATGACGGCAAGGGAAACGCTGCGGTCCTCGCTGACGACGGCCCGGGTGATTTTATGAATTTCCTCGAAATCCGCCGCCGCGCTGACCGGCCGAAAATCTGCGTCGATGACCCGGAATTCGACGGCGGCGGTTTCTGGCAACAGGGCCCCACGCCACCGGCGGGGCCGAAATGCACTGACGGGCGTCAATGCCAGAACGCCTGCGCCAACCGGAATAATAGGGCCATGTGCTGACAGGTTGTAAGCCGTGCTGCCGGCCGGGGTTGCCACCATAATTCCATCGCAGATCAGTTCCTCCATGCGCAGCACACCATCGATGTAGATATTCAGCCTGGCGGCGAGGCGTGATTCCCGGCGCAAGGCGACCTCATTGATGGCGAGAGCATGATGCCGATGGCCGTCAATATCCCAGACCGTCATGCGCAACGGATGCAGGTTGGTCACCTGTGCCCGATTCAGCCGCTCCGCCAGACCATCCAGATCAAACGTGTTCATAAGGAATCCGACGGAACCCCTATTCATGCCGTAGATCGGGGTGTCGAGATCCATAAACCGATGAAGGGACTCGAGCATGAAACCATCCCCGCCCAACGCGACGATAACGTCAGCCTGTTCCGGTGGGACGCAGCCATACCGTTCCGACAGGACCGGCAATGCATCCTGCGCCTGTTGTTGGCGGGCGGCGACAAAAGAGATGGAGGAATAGGTCATTGACGGGGTGGTGCCTCGGTTTCGACAGAGTAACGGCGCTTGATCTCAGATTGTATACTATATTGTATCGAATGGACCGGCAGGAGTAGCGAAAAATCAGGTTATTATCTCAGAATTCTATTGATCTGGGGCATTGCGAACAAAATTCCGTGTGCCTAGATTACCCGTGAATCGTTTGATGATAAACGCATTCGGACATTGTGATCCACAGATAAATTGGAGGTGAATGATGGTTGAATCAACATCACAAGCGGGCCAAAACGATTGGTGGCCTTATCTGGCTGAGCCATTTCGCAATATTGGACAGCGCATTCAGAATTTTTTTTCACCGCGGGCAGATGCCGCATCAACGGGAGCAGCATACAAGGTCGAACTTGAGCTGCCGGGAGTCGAAGAAAAGGATATTGAAATTACGCTTCATGATCACGTCCTGATGGTGAAGGGTGAAAAGCGGGCAGCTCGGGAAGAAGAGGGTAAATCCTATTATTTTTCGGAACGCTCCTATGGCCTGTTTCAGCGATCCTTCCGCCTTCCGGGTGATGTCGACGCAGATGCAATTGATGCGAAATTTTGCAACGGTATCCTGACCGTGATTTTGCCAAAAAATATCGAGCAGATTGAAAAGGCTAAACGAATCAAGGTCAATACGGGTTAACGCGGGACGCGGCGGCATGATACGCCAGCATTGTAACACGTATTCACATTGCGCCAACACGACGCTCATACCTGGTTCATGCCGATCTGTAATTTTTCCCCCCTGCAGTCGTTAGGGAATTGGGGGGGGGAATGATTTCACTTGTTATCGGCGGCCTGGTAACGGTCAGCATTGTTTGCCTGTTGATTCTGATCTGGCTCAACCGGCGTGAGGAAAGGCGTGCCCGGGATGATTGATTTCGGCCCGACCACGAGAGTGACATTTACCCGTTCGTCATGTTAATGACGGTGCATGTGGCGAACACCTGTCGTCAGTTTTGGTAAATGTCTATTCCTGTCGGTGATCGTTTACGGGTCAACCGGACAATTGGCGTTTGGCGATACGACGGCCGACTGTGGCCGGTTTTATTTGAAGAGAAATCCGGCAACAGGCATCAATGAATGTGTCAACAGGCGCCACCGACCGGCGGTCACTGCGGGTGATATCGGGCGAGTTCAGGCAGATGTACAAAGAGTCCTGCGTCAGGTCGAATCGGTTCTTCGTCAGAAAAACTTGTCCGATGCACAGAAACGCAGGGTCTCCCAGTTGCTGGAAGACGTACGTCAACGGGTCGCAGACCTGCGGCAATTAACGGCGCAACTCCGACAGAGTCAGCAGGCCCGCGACAAATCACTGCGGGCAAGCCAGCGCCAGCGCGTTCGAGATCAACTGGAGCGGTCAAGGGCTCTGGAGCAAAAACAGCGTGACCTTACCCGACAACTGATTGCGGAACAAAATCAGTTGACCCGTTCTCTACAATCGGGGAACGCACCGTAATTTTTGCGTCCTGCCATGCCTGTCGGGAAATCAACTGGAATGCCGTTGCTCCAGTAGCGCCTTCACACCAGCCCGGCTGCCAGTGACCGGGTGACGGTTATCCGCCGGTGACACTCATGTGCCGATTGGTTGCCGGCGTCAGATTGTTTCGATCGATAATGAAATCGTGCCCCTTGGGCTTCCGGCCAATCGCTTTGTCGATCGCGTCTTCCAGCAGCTCATCGGCTTCCGATGCGCGAAGAGGTGCGCGCAAGTCGGCGGCATCGTCCTGACCCAGACACATGTAGAGCGTTCCGGTACAGGTCAGGCGAACGCGGTTGCAGCTTTCACAAAAATTATGGGTCATCGGCGTGATAAAGCCGAGTTTTTGTCCGGTTTCGGCGACATCAACGTATCGTGCCGGACCACCCGACTTATAAGGGTTGTCGGTCAACGTCCAGTTCGCTGACAGACGTTTGCGGACTTCCGACAGCGGCAGGTATTGATCGGAACGCGCTTCACTGATCTCCCCCAGCGGCATGGTTTCGATCAGGGTAAGATCGAAACCCTGTTCCCCACACCAGCCCAACAGATCGTCAAATTCCATGTCATTGAAACCTTTGACAGCCACCGTATTTATCTTGATGCGCAAACCGGCATCTTGCGCCGCTTTCAGGCCATCCATGACCTTGTCGAGTTTCCCCCATCGGGTGATTTTATGAAATTTTCCCGCATCCAGCGTATCAAGTGATACATTAATCCGCCTGACGCCGCACTCGACAAGACCGGACGCAAACCGCGCCAACTGACTGCCGTTGGTTGTCAGGGTCAATTCTTCCAGGTCCCCGGACTTCAGGTGGCGACCGAGATCATGCAGCAGACTCATGATATTGCGTCGAACGAGCGGTTCACCGCCGGTCAGGCGCAACTTCCTGACGCCCTTGCGAATGAACGCCGAACACAGTCTGTCCAATTCCTCGAGGCTGAGCACGTCCTGTTTGGGCAGAAATGTCATGTCTTCCGACATGCAATAGACACATCGAAAATCGCACCGGTCAGTCACCGATACCCGCAAGTAGCTGACCATTCGGCCAAAGGGGTCAATCATCTCAGTCATAAAAGATATGATCCAATGCAGTCTATCTTGCCGGACACTACGCAACCTTGCCCGCTGATGCTTTGATCTCAATCAAACCACACGCGGGACAAGTCTTGACCATAACCTCCACGATATGGTTTGTCGCCCCCAAATTGACAAGGGGTATTCCGTTGTCAGGCTTCCCCTTCCGGCGGCAGCAGTCCCTTTGACATCATATCCTTGGCGGCCTGCCGACGCAGGTCTTCGCGCTCTCGCAAATAGTCGTCGGTGGTCCGGGTTACCGGTACGGTGCCGAAGGCAAGTGGATTTGAGCCCGCCTCAGTCATTGCGATTACTCTGCAATTATCACACATTTTCAAACGGTTGAGGGCTTCCGGATCGCTGAACATTGAATGGCCTTCGAGTTTTTTCAGCATTTTATCAACGGTCGATTTGGTGCCGAAAGGTTTTGTGCAGCGAACACATTCAAATGGTTCCTCCTCTTTGACCACCAGGGCGTGCCGGGCGGATTCCTGAAAGCTCAGCTGCGGGGTCAGCGAAATGACCGATTCAGGGCAGGTGTTGCGGCATAAACCACACTGGACGCAGGCGTTCTCGATGAACGATAGTTGCGGTTTGTCTTCATTGTCTTTCAGGGCTCCGGTCGGACAGGACCCGACGCAGGACAGGCACAGTGTACACCCGTCCATGTCAATCTCGACCTTGCCGAACGGAGCCCCCGCTGGCAACGGGATAACGTCAACGGGAGTCGGGGCGTGGGTGTGCAACTGATTGAGGGCAAGCGACATGATCGCCCGTTTGCGCCCCATCGGCAGAAAATCCCCCGGCGGCAGACCGTTCGCCTTGGCGCGGCTTTGTAAAATCTGTTCGACCACTTCCGGGTCGGTCTGGTCGATCACGAGGGTACGATCCTTGCCGTATCCCAGGTGTTCAAATACCAGTTCCGCCAGCGCCAGTTCTCCGGTCAGGGCATTCTTGTCGTCCGCTTTGTCAGGTGCCAGCAACAACAGAACCTGGCCGGCCCCGTAGGCAGCTGAAGCCAAAACGAAGTCAAGACCGACCTGGGCGACGGAATTAAGGGCAAACGGCAGCACATTGGCGGGCAATCCGTCGCCATGGCGCGCAATCGCCGCAATCATGTCGTCGCCCCAATTTGTATCGTGGATCATCAGGACGGGATTTTTGCCACCGGCCTTCACGTATGTACGGAGCAGGGCGCGCAGACGTTCATACAGGCTGTCGCCCGCGGGCACGGTATATTTGGCGGCGCCGGTCGGGCACAGGCTCGCGCACGTACCGCAGCCGGCGCAAACGTACGGATCAAAGATCACAATATCACCGCCGGTCTGCACCGCGCCGGTCGAACAATTGTCGATGCATCGTGTGCAACCGGTAATACCGCTGCGTGCATGTGCGCAAATGGCAGCGTCATAATCGACGTAACGCGGTTTTTCAAATTCACCGATCATGTCTGTAAGCTTAAACAGGGCCTTCATCACGGCGACCGGGTTTTTCGGATCGACGTGGAAATATCCGTCCCGGCTTGAGGCGGGTGAAAACAGGGCAGGCTCGCCGCGCATATCGAGGACCAGGTCACTTTCAGTTGCACCGGATTGCCCGCTTCCCTCAAACGTCAGTTTGTCTCGCGATGCGGGAAATGCCGCACGATAATCGGCGACCCGGGTAACAAAAGATCCGAGATGGCCGGATACCGCAGTGACCCGCCCATGAAAGACAGGAACGTCCATTGTTTTCGGTGGCGTAATACCGTTTTCCGAGGTCAGAATGACACTGACTTCCAGCCGGCCTGCCAGCTGTTTCGCCGCGTCGATGGCATCGTCGCCGCCCCCCAGCACCAGCAACACACCGGCGGATTTCATGGTAACGGAACCGGCCGGCGTGATGTCAAGAGACGCCTCTGCCAGCAGAGCTGCAAATTTCGGTGTGAGTTGGTTTGCGGCTGCTGTACTCCAGCCCGCCCGCTCCCGAATGTTGGCAAAACTCAGGGTCGCCGAACTCTCGCCCAGCTCTTCGGCGGTTTCCAGAAATAGTGGCGCCTCCTGGGTGCACGCGACGAGCAGTTCTCCACCTTTTCGAGCGGCGGATTCGAATATGTCGATCTGGGACCGGCATAAATGACGCGCGACCCGCAATCCGTCCTTCATGCCGCATGCCTTGCCAAGGGATTTGCCGTCAATGGTCATCGTCCCCTCGCAATCGCAAACGAGGACCTGTCTGGAATCTGAATTCATATGAATACCTTCGGCCAATGGGGCCGTTCGCCTTCCCTGGTAATTTCCGGCGGGGCGTTACGCCACCCGCCGCGTTCATTTTTATGATGTCAATATGGTGAAGTTTCCAACGATTTCCCAGTTTTTTTTGCAAGCGGCAGCGTCGTCAATGTTTTGCTTTCCCGCAGTGATTGGCGGCAACCATCAGGTTCCCGAGCGGGGCGGTTGGCGTTTGTTGTCTTTTCCCAACCGCCACCACAGCAATTCACCCCGAACAAACGCCTGTGCCAGATCATTCTCGGGTTCATTGAAAAACTTGCTGACCGGCGCGCGCTCCAGCATCCGCCCCCGATTGAGGAAAATCACTTCATCGGCCAGGCGTTTGGCTTGTCCCAGATCATGTGTTGTCATGATTACCCGGGTACCCTGCTGATGGATGGCCTGGACAATTTCCTCAACCGAATGGGTCGCCGCGGGATCAAGGCTGGCGGTCGGTTCATCAAGAAACAGTACCTGGGGTTTCAACGCCCAGGCCCGCGCCAGTGCCAGTTTCTGTTGTTCGCCAAATGACAGGACGCGGGCGGGATGGTCGCGCAACCTGCTGATGCCGGTCCGCTCCAGGCTTTCATTTATCAGGTGAATTCGATCATGGCGCGGGATTTGGCGCAATTTCAGGGCGTAATCAATGTTCGCGAAAACCGATCGACGAAGCATGACGGGCCGTTGAAACACCATGGCCTGATGAACCCGTGGATCGGTCGCCTCGGCGCCATGCCACAGGACTTTGCCCTCGGACGGCAATAACAAACCGTGGCAGAGGCGCAAAAACAGGCTTTTACCAGCGCCATTCGGCCCGACAATGACGGTCTTGGGGCCGGCATCAAAGATGCAATTCATGTCCTTGATCAGGCGTTTTCCGCCTGCCTGAAAAGAGACATTTTCAAGTTCGAGGGGTAGAATCGACGCGGAGCGTGTCATGCGTGGCGCCTCTCGGCCATTTCCTTGATCAGGTAGACTCCCGCATTCACGGTCGTCGACAGGGTCAGCAGGATCAGGCCCAATCCCAGTGCCAGGGATAAATCACCCTTCGAGACTTCGAGGGCAATTGACGTCGTCATCATTCGGGTCACGTGATCTATGTTGCCGCCGACAATCATGACGGCCCCGACTTCGGCACTGGCCCGACCAAAGCCAGCGAGCACGGCAGTGATCAACGAAAATCTGCCATCCCACAGAAGCGTTGGCAGGGCCGACAGGGGGTCTGCACCGAGAGATCGCAACTGGTCCTCGTATTCCTGCCAAACCCTTCGATCACCTGGCGGGTCAGCGCGGCGACAATTGGTGTGACCAGCACGACCTGAGCGATGATCATGGCAGTTGGTGTAAACAGCAATCCGAACGTTCCGAACGGTCCCGACCGGCTGATCAGAAGGTACACCACCAGTCCAACGACGACTGGCGGCAAGCCCATCAGGGCATTCATGAGTACAACAATGACCGACCGACCGGGGAAACGGAACAAGGCGGCCGCAGCGCCCAGCGGCAAGCCGATTACGGCGGCAATGGCAACCGCACCCAGGCTCACTTTCAGGGATAACCCGACAATCTCCGTCAGATTCGGGTCCAGCCGGATAACCAGAGAAATCGCGGCAGTGATTGCAGCGCTGATATCGTCCATTTCAGGTGCCGCTTCTTTGTAGGTTTATGGCATTGTCGATCGGCTATTTAAACTGCCCGGACAGGGAAGGCAAATCGGATATCCGGATGTGCCCGTTTCTAATCTCTTGCGAACTTGTTGTGGTCTGTCCATAGTCTGGACACTATATGGTTAATTGATTGAAACGAAATCTGGAGAACCGCACCCCGATGAGTGACGCTCAGGAGTTTCTGATCGCCCCCAATCCGGCAGACCCGCGACTGACGGAAAAAGTATCCGGCATCTCTCATGATGGGACGTCCGTCATAACCTCGGTTACCGTGGAACGACCGTTGACGCTGTATCTGAACGGGCGCGAAATTGTAACGATGATGACCATATGTGATTATCCCGAATATCTGGCGATCGGCTATCTTCTCAACCAGAACATGCTTGGCCCGAACGACGAGATTACCGGGGTCGACTACGAAGAAGACATAGAGACCGTGGTCGTGCGTACCGCCACCGAAACCAATTTTGAAGACAAGCTTAAAAAAAAGACACTGACATCCGGCTGCGCCCAGGGAACAGTATTTGGCGATGTCATGGAAAAATTTGACGTTGCAGTTCTCGCCCGTGACGCGGTCATCCGGACATCCTGGCTGTACAATATGACGCGAAAAGTGAATACCGTTCCCAGCCTGTATCTGGAAGCCGGTGCCATTCATGGCTGCGCCCTGTTTCATGAGGGAACCGGCCTGTTATATATGGAAGACGTCGGACGGCACAATGCCGTCGATAAAATCGCCGGTTACATGTATCGGCACGGAATTACGGGAGATGACAAGGTTTTCTACACAACGGGCCGTCTGACGTCAGAGATGGTGATCAAAACGGTTCAGATGGGGATTCCCATACTGGTGTCACGGTCCGGGTTTACCGCCTGGGGAGTGGAACTGGCTCGCAAGGTGGGGCTTACACTGATTGGTCGCGCGAAAGGAAAGCGGTTCCTGGCTCTGGCGGGAGAAGACAGGATCGTGTTTGACGCGGATCTGGCGAAAGTATCGGATGAACCACAGCGTGTCGGGCGCAAGGGGGCAGCATGACGATTGCCGGAGTGTTGCTGGCGGGCGGATTGTCGCGACGTATGGGGGGCGGAGATAAAAACCAGCGGACACTGGCAGGTCGGTCGATTCTTGATCACGTTATTGAAAGGGTCCGACCCCAGGTTGCAACCCTTGTTCTGAATGCCAACGGTGATCCTGCGCGGTTTGCCCGGTACGGGCTGCCGGTTGTGGCGGATGTTGTTGACGGTTATGCGGGCCCGTTGGCGGGCATCCTGACGGGAATGGAATGGGCCGTCGCTCATGCTCCGGATTGCCAATGGATTGCAAGTTTCCCGACCGACGCTCCCTTTCTGCCCATCGATCTGGTTGATCGCATGCAGCAGGCGGTCGCGGCTGAAGGGGCAGATATGGCGTGTGCACAGTCCGGGGACAGGGTACATCCGCCAATCGCAATATGGCCCGTCAGATTACATGAGGCGTTGCGCCGGGCGATGCTGACGGAAGACATGCGCAAGATCGACCGGTGGACGGCGCGGTATGATATCGTTCATGTGCCGTTCAATGGTACTGACATGGACCCGTTTTTCAATATCAATCAGGCCGAAAATCTTGAAGAAGCTGAACGATATGTTGCGGCGCGGATAGATAACGCATGAGTGCCCTGGAGCGGATGGCAGTCGGCATTGTTGTCGAACGGCGTGAAATCGACAATCCCTGGCAGGATTATTCGTGGTCGCCCGTTGGCGTGTTGCCGGGCGTTGCGCTGGAAGGTGGCGAATGGAAATTGTTGCGAGAAGGCGAGGGTTGGAGCCATTTTCTGATTGGCAGTCTGGACATTGAACTGTTTCGGGGTGAAACAGAGGGATATCGCTACAATCTGACCAATGCGCCGGCCAGGGTCTACATCGTTCTCAATCCCGGCGAAGAGGCGGATGACCCGGAAATCGTCCCGTTTCTGGCGACCGTTTGCCCGTACGAGGCGGAGAGTTATTCGGAAAACGCTGAAGACATCGTCGAAGGCGTTATCATGCCGGACGAGCTTGCTGGCTGGGTGCAGACGTTCATTGACAAATATCACAAAGATGTGCCGTTTAAGAAACGGAAGCGAAACAAGGCGTATGATCCCGGCAAGGGACATTTTACACGGCAGTCAGGAAAACCTGGAAATGGTCGCTAAGGAAGGTCGATTCTCACGCTGGTCACGGTTGAAGCAACAGGAAGATCGTAACCATTCCGACCCGAATCTCGAATTGCCCGGCGGCGGCGCTGGACCATCCCGTCTGCGCGCTTCAGAAAATCAAATGGACCGCGAAAATGAACTTGCACTTGCACCTGATCCGGCCCGGTTGCCCGGCGGTGATTTCCGGCACAATAATATTCCGTTGATGGCTCCGCTGGCTGGATTTGAAAACGACGGAACAGGAATTGAGTCAGTGCCACCGGATGTGCTGCGAATGCTGGAGAGCAAAGCTGCCACAGACGGCGACGTGATCGCGAAATTCCAAGCCGATGATGATGCCCCATCGGACGAAATCGCGCACGAACTGACAGAGGATGAACAGCAGCTTGTTGACGCTCTGCCGCCGCTTTCGTCCCTGACCAGAGAGTCCGATTTTACGCCCTTTCTGGCGGACAAGGTCCCCGGTTTCATCCGCCGCCGTGCCCTTTCCGTGCTGTGGCGGTCGGACCCTATCCTGGCGAACCTTGACGGGATGAATGATTACGATGAGGACTTTAACGTCATTAATACACTGATCAATGCGGTGACGGATTCAGATTATCAGGTCGGCAAGGGCATGCGCCAACACTCGGAAGCAAATGACGAGGAAAACGAGGCGACGTCGTTGGCTGACGCGGGTGAGCCACAAACGAACGCGGATGAAGCAGGCGTCGGTGAACATTCCACACCACAGAAGGACAATGACAAACTGGAGGCGGCGGAATCGGATCGGGGACTGGAGACAGCAAGTCCGCAATCAGAAGCAAACAGTTACGCAAATGTCGTGAATAAGGACAAAACCGACGTATAAACCGTCGCCACCGGACGGCATGATCCATTATGCCATACGGGAATATTGTTTAAGAATAAATTTCATTAATAATTATCCCTTGCTGGGCCAGTCAGTTCTATCGGTTATTATTGTGCGGCGCAGCAATTCAAAGGCCGGAAAGGCTGGTCCGGAAAGAACACTTGCGAAAAATCGCATGTATTTTGGATTTCCTCACCTTTTTTACCTGATTGCGAAACGCGTGTACCGTTCAGGTGAAGGCGATTTCACTTTGACAGCCTGAGCTGACCCCTTGATGCTGTGTTGCAGCATGGCGTTCATCTCTAATTAAGCGTGTAAGCTGCTGAATTTTTTAATTTTTTTTTAGAAAACAATGCAATGGGCTGTTCCGGTTGCAGTTGACTTGTCTCGTTTGAATGGCGGATAATGAACACAATAAGACTAGGCGCAAATCCGTGACGTGAGTTAAGTATGCGGAAAATCGCGTGATGCCGGTGCGATGATGTTGCCGGTAAAACAGTAGGCTGAGGTTAAGGGTATTTCACAGGTGAATTTGGAAGCCGCCGGTGGCAGTGGATTGTCTGGACAATCGCACGATACGACACATGTCGGTCAATCGGACCCGAATGACGTGGCGCAGGAAGATGTGTTGAGGGCTCAGATATACGGCCTGCTGGCGCGCGTAATGTCCGAACCCATGAGTGATGAAACACTGGAGATCGTGCGCGGTCTAAACAAGTCGGACGACCGGTCGGCGATTGGTGCGTCGCTCAAGGCGATTGGTGATGTTGCCGTCCGGACGCCGCGTATAAAGGCGGAAGAGGAATATTCTGCCCTGTTTTTTGGAATGGGGTCGGGTGGTGAGATTCATCCGTACGGGTCCTATTACCTGACCGGATTTATCTATGAACGGCCACTGGCTGATTTGCGTCGAGATCTTGCCAGTCTCGGGATTCAACGCTCTGGTGTCAGCAAGGAGCCGGAAGATCACATAGCCTTTTTGTGTGAGGTGATGCACGGCCTGATCACAGGCAAGTTCGGCGCTGCTGCGTCACTGCAACAGCAGATGGATTTTTTTAATCGCCATATCGCCGATTGGGCGGTCAAGTTTTTTGAGGACATGGAGATCGCCAAGTCGGCGGTCTTGTATATGCCAGTCGGCACACTGGGCAAATTGTTTGTCAAGGTTGAGGCCGAGGCATTTGGAATGACAGCGGCCTGAGTCCGCTGTTGGGAGGGGCGGGTGGCAATCGTGCCATTCGGATTAATTGAGCAAGGCAGGAGTGTGTGATGGCGAAAACCGACCACAAAATGCTTCCTCGACGGGAGTTCCTGAAAGCCGCCGGTCTGACCGGTGCTGCGGCGAGTGTCGCAGCAGTTACGCTTTCCGGAACGTCGGCGAGTGCAGCACAGCCTGATGTCGGCAATCGGGCCGGGTATCAGGAAACCGAACACGTCAAAACGTATTATGAATTGGCACGGTTCTGACTTCTGGATTGATGAGGTCAAATTTTTAACTCATAGGGAGAAATAAAATGCTCACTAAAAAGAGCGGCGGGGTTGCGACAGGCCCCCGTTTGAAGAAAGCTCTCTCCGGTGTGATTGGTGGCGCGATGGATCGTCGCGCTTTCCTGAAGCGTTCAGGGATCACAGCAGGAGGGGTTGCGCTGGCATCAGCGATGCCGATAGGTCTGGCGAAAGAGGCAAAGGCCGCCACCCCGGCGAAGGATTTGAAACGAATTAAATCGGTGTGTACCCACTGTTCGGTCGGCTGTACGGTTATTGCCGAGGTCGATGGCGGAGTCTGGGTCGGTCAGGAGCCCGGTTTTGAAAGTCCGATCAATCTGGGGGCGCATTGTGCAAAAGGGGCATCCGTTCGCGAGCATGCCCATGGTGAGCGTCGCCTTCGCTATCCGATGAAGCTGGAAGGCGGCAAATGGAAGAAGATTTCCTGGGATCAGGCAATCAACGAAATTGGCGACAAGATTCTGGATATTCGCAAGACATCCGGGCCGGATTCCGTTTACTGGCTGGGTTCCGCCAAATTCAGTAACGAGCAGTCCTACCTGTTCCGTAAATTCTATGCCTTCTGGGGGTCGAATAACGGTGATCATCAGGCACGGATTTGCCATTCAACGACGGTCGCGGGTGTCGCCAACACCTGGGGTTACGGTGCGATGACGAATTCGTACAATGACATCCACAATTCGCGTGCCATCTTTTTGATCGGTTCCAATCCGGCCGAAGCACACCCGGTTGCTGTGCAGCATATTCTGAAAGCAAAAGAGCAGAACAATGCGGTTGTGATTGTCTGTGATCCGCGCTTCACGCGGACGGCGGCCCATGCGGATGAATATGTCCGTTTTCGTCCCGGTACGGACGTCGCCCTGATCTGGGGTATTATGTGGCATATTTTCCAGAATGGCTGGGAAGACAAGGAATACATCAAGCAGCGTGTGTGGGGAATGGACCGCGTTCGGGCAGAGGTTGCCAAATGGACGCCGGAAGAAACCGAGCGGGTCACCGGTGTGCCGGGGACGCAGCTGCGTCGCGTCGCGCGTGCCATGGCCAACAATCGTCCGGGGACATTCATCTGGTGCATGGGCGGAACGCAGCATACCACGGGAAACAACAATACCCGGGCCTATTGTGCCATGCAGCTGGCGCTTGGCAACATTGGCGTTTCCGGCGGCGGTGCCAACATCTTCCGTGGCCACGACAACGTTCAGGGTGCCACGGACATGTGCATCCTGTCTCATTCCCTGCCGGGGTATTACGGGCTCAAGAAGGGGTCCTGGAAACACTGGGCTCGGGTATGGGATGTCGATTATGACTATCTGAAGGGTCGGTTTGCGTCGGAAAAACTGATGCAGTCGAAAGGTATCCCGGTCAGCCGGTGGATTGATGGTGTTCTGGAAGACAAGAAGAACATCGACCAGCCGGACAATTTGCGGGCGATGGTCTTGTGGGGACATGCTGTCAATTCGCAGACCCGACTGCCGGAAATGAAAACGGCCATGGAAAAGCTGGACCTGATGGTTATCATCGATCCGGTTCCGACATTTGCCGCTGTCATTCCCGATCGCAAGGACGGCGTTTACGTTCTACCGGCATCCACGCAGTTCGAAACCTACGGTTCGGTAACGGCGTCAAACCGCTCCCTGCAGTGGCGCGACAAGGTCGTTGATCCGGTTTTTGAATCCAAGCCCGATCATGAAATCATGTATCTGCTGGCGAAGAAGCTGGGATTTGAAAAGGAAATGTTCAAGAAAATCAAGATCAACGGCACCGAGCCACTGATCGAGGACATTACCCGTGAGTACAATGGCGGCATGTGGACCATCGGTTATACCGGTCAGTCACCGGAACGCCTGAAGGCGCACATGGCACATCAGCAGACGTTTGACAAAACCAGCCTGCTGGCGCGTGGTGGTCCGGTTAGCGGCGACTATTACGGCCTTCCCTGGCCGTGCTGGGGAACTGCCGCGATGAAACATCCGGGCACACCCAATCTGTATGATCCCTCGAAACCGGTTGCTGAAGGCGGCTTGAACTTCCGCGCCCGGTTCGGTGTCGAGTACAAGGGTGAAAACCTGCTGGCCGAAGGGTCATATCCGGTTGGTAATGAACTCAAGGGCGGCCATCCTGAATTCACGATGGCTATGCTCAAGAAACTGGGTTGGGACAGTGATCTGACGGCGGATGAGAAATCCGCCATCGACAAGGTCGCCGGCGATAAGACCAACTGGAAAACCGACCTGTCAGGTGGTATTCAGCGGGTCGCCATCAAACACGGTTGTGCACCCTTCGGGAATGCCAAGGCGCGTGTGATGGTCTGGACATTCCCTGACCCGATTCCGCTGCATCGTGAACCGTTGTATACACCACGCCGTGATCTTCTGGAAGATTACGCCACATACAAGGATACGCGGGCCTATCGTCTGCCGACCATGTATGAGTCTATTCAGAAGAAGGATTTCTCCAAGGAATTCCCGACGATTCTGACGTCCGGGCGGCTGGTTGAATACGAAGGCGGGGGTGACGAAAGTCGGTCCAACAAGTGGCTGGCCGAATTGCAGCAGGACATGTTCTGTGAAATCCACCCGGTGGATGCCAACAATGCCGGTATTCAGGATGGCCAGATGATGTGGGTCTATTCACCGGAAGGTGGCAAGGTCCTTGTTCAGGCCCTGGTGACGGAGCGGGTTGCTGCGGGCGTCGTGTTCATGCCATTCCACTTCGGTGGTCACTGGCAAGGCAAGGATTTGCGAAGCAAGTACCCGGCAGGTGCTGATCCTTATGTGTTGGGGGAAGCATCCAACATGTGCGGTACTTATGGGTATGATTCAGTGACGCAGATGCAGGAAACAAAAGTTACCCTGTGTCGTGTTGAAGCAGCGTAAGGATAGGAGGTAAAATCATGGCAAGAATGAAATTCCTGTGTGATGCCGAGCGCTGCATTGAATGCAACGCTTGTGTCACGGCATGTAAAAACGAAAACGAGGTCCCCTGGGGCATCAACCGGCGTCGGGTTGTCACCATCAATGACGGCAAACCCGGCGAGCGATCCATTTCGGTTGCCTGTATGCACTGCTCGGATGCGCCGTGCATTGCAGTCTGCCCGGTCGATTGTATCTACCAGACCGAGGAAGGTGTGGTTCTGCACTCCAAGGATTTATGCATCGGGTGCGGTTATTGTTTCTACGCCTGTCCGTTTGGCGCACCACAGTACCCACAAGCCGGAAATTACGGCAGTCGCGGCAAGATGGACAAGTGTACGTTCTGCGGCGGCGGTCCGGAAGCGGACAATTCCGATGCGGAATTCCGCAAATACGGTCGCAACAGATTGGCGGAAGGTAAATTACCGATCTGTGCCGAAATGTGCTCAACAAAGGCACTGCTCGGTGGTGATGGCAACATGGTCAGCAATATATATCGCGAACGTGTTGTCAGTCGGGGGTTTGGGTCCGGCGCGTGGGGTTGGGGAACAGCATATCAGCTGAAATCCGGCTCCTGATCGGGATTGATACTGGCCGGACCGGTGGTGCATTGACGTGTGCCGCGCCGGTCCGGTCTATCAGCCCCTGACTGAAATTATTATTTTAGAGATAAAGTCATGAACGTCCACAAAGTTGTAAAACTGACGGGTGCGGTCGCTTTAGCTGTTCTTGCGCTGGCCGGGTGCCGGGCTGAGGAACAAGGGCGTCTGCTTGAATATAAACCCGGCGTTTACCTGGGAAAGCCGGACACACAATTATCTGAAGCGCAACTTCGAACACTACGTCATCGCAGTTTGTTGCAAGGCAGCACGGTGAGTGATGGCGGCGGATCATCGTCTACTTCCCGCAATGTCCGCAAACCATCTGATCCGCCGGTCAATGAGAAAGAACTTCGGGATCGTGTGCGAATGCAGGCGGGATCAACGACGCAATAGTAAACTCTGAAAATAGACATGATGCGGAAGTAGGGACAAAAACGATGGTTTTTTTTAAACTCCGGAAAATTTGCAGGTTTGCAGCGGTATTGTGTCTGGTACTGTTTGCCGCACTTGCCGGACTGTCGGGATCGCTGCAGGTGCAGCCATCCGCCGCCCATGCGCAAAGTGCTGGAAATGTACCGGGTGGCACACTTGGCAACCTGAATGATCCTGAAATGTGGCGGTTTGCCAGACGCGGCGGATGCGGAACGGTTTCAATTCCGGATAAATCGGCGGGTTGTCTCGTGCAGGCCGATGGTGACGTCTGGCGGGCCGTCAAAAACGGCCCCTTGTCGGAGATCGGTGGCTGGTCAATGTTGGGAATTCTGGTCGTACTCGCCCTGTTTTACATCCTTCGTGGGAAGATCAGGGTCGATGCTGGCCTGAGCGGCCAGACGATCGAGCGATTTAACGGGACAGAACGTTTCGCCCACTGGTTGACGGCGTCATCATTTGTCGTCCTAGGACTGACCGGGCTTAATGTTCTGTATGGTCGGTATGTAATCAAGCCGCTGCTTGGTGCTGATGCATTTTCCTGGTTGACCATGGTTGGCAAGTTTACCCACAACTATGTCGGCTTTGCATTTATGATTGGCATCGCATTGATGTTTGTTCTGTGGATTCGTGATAACATACCGTCGCTTGTCGACCTGAAATGGCTTGCTGTTGGTGGAGGCTTGTTCAGCAAAGGTGTCCATCCGCCGTCCGAGCGCTTTAACGCAGGCCAGAAATTTATTTTCTGGGCGGTGGTACTGGGTGGTGGGTCGCTGGCACTGTCAGGTGTGGCGCTGCTCTTTCCGTTCGAGATTCATCCATGGGCCGGGACGTTTGCGTTGTTGAATAAACTGGGTTTTGCGTTGCCAACTTCTCTGAGCGCGCTGCAGGAAACGCAACTGTCCTCGATCTGGCATTCGACCCTTGCGCTGGTGATGATCGTCATCATTGTCGGGCATATTTATATCGGGTCAGTCGGTATGGAGGGCGCGATTGATGCGGTCGGTACCGGTCAGGTGGATCTCAACTGGGCGAAGGAACATCATAGCCTGTGGGTGGAGGAACACCTGGATGACGTAAAAAATCAACCAGCCGAATAGTGCTACGTGCTTAACATTCAACTGAACAGGTGGAATATGAACGAAGCTTGGAAATCATTCTGGTATGGCACGCTTGCAGCGGTTGCAATTGCTGTCGTCGCCGGAATCGTGCTGAACGGAGCGGCCATTTCAACAAGTGAAAAATACGCAACTTCGAATACCCGGCTTTAGGGCCATTTCGTCAGCGGAAAGGTTTGTTTTTACGAGGTCGTTGGATCTGGCACAATGCGGGTCAATCCGCACTTGTCTGAAAATATAAAGGCGGTGGGAACACGAATTCCCACCGCCTTTATTTTGAGGTTCGGTCAGTGTCCTACTTTATTCAGCAGCCTTTTGCGTCGATTTCGCAGCGCCGACCCGAACCGCACAAAACTTGAATTCGGGTATTTTTCCGAACGGATCCAGTTTCGGGTTGGTCAGCAGGTTGGCTGCAGCCTCGTGAAAACAGAACGGAATGAAGACCATGCCGTCCGGCACATCACGGTCTGCTCGCACTCTCAATTCGACGGACCCCCGACGACTTTCCACCTGAATCCGGTCGCCTGGACCCAGATTCATTTCGCCTAACTGGAAAGGATTCAAGCTGGCAAACGCTTCTGATTCCTGGGCTTCCAGATTGGTAGCACGCCGGGTCATGGCGCCGGTATGCCAGTGTTCCAGCACCCGGCCGGTGGTCAGAACCATTGGATATTCTGTATCCGGCAATTCATCCGGGGGAACAAGACTGGTGGCCACGAGTTTGGCGCGACCGTTTTCCGTCGGAAATCCGTCAGAAAAGATCACGTCGTGCCCGGGCTGGTCTTCCCCGTCGCAAGGATAGGTAACCACGTCTTCACGTTCCAGACGCTCCCATGTGATCCCGTGCAGGGATTCCATGGTTAATTTCATTTCGGCGAAGATTTCTTTCGGGTGCGTATAGGTCCAGTTCAGGCCAATACGGTTGGCAAGTTCCTGAATGATCCACCAGTCCTGCCGTGCCTCGCCCGGAGGAGATACAACTTCACGGGCCAGTTGAACCTGACGGTTGGTATTGGTAAATGTGCCGGTTTTTTCAGCGAACGCGGATGCAGGCAAGACGACATCGGCCAGAAAGGCCGTTTCAGTCAGGAAAATATCCTGAACAACAAGATGCTCGAGACGGGCGAGGGCGGCGCGGGCATGTCCCGCATCCGGATCGGACATTGCCGGATTTTCACCCATTACGTAAATGCCGTTGATTTCACCGGCCGCGACCGCATCCATGATTTCAACGACGGTCAGGCCACGCTCACGATCGAGCGTCGCACTCCACTGATTTTCGTAGGTTTCCCGCGGTTGCTCGCCCGTGACCAGTTTGTAATCCGGATAAAACATCGGGATCAACCCGGCATCGGATGCCCCTTGCACGTTGTTTTGTCCACGAAGCGGGTGAAGGCCGGTTCCGGGGCGGCCGACCTGGCCGGTGATCATGCTGAGCGCAATCAGGCAGCGGGCATTGTCGGTCCCGTGTACGTGCTGGGAAATCCCCATTCCCCAAAAAATAATGGACCTTTCGGCGGTCGCGTAGGTGCGTGCCACGGTTCGAATGGTCTCGGCGTCGATACCACACACCGCGGACATTTTTTCCGGAGAGAAATCCCGGACACCCGCCTTCACATCGTCAAAACCTTCCGTATAACCCTGGACAAACTGTTGATCGACCAGGCCTTCTTCAATGATCGTGTGAATCATGGCATTCAGAAGTGCAACATCGCTGCCGGCTTTGAATTGCAGCATATGTTTGGCGTGACGGGTCAGACCCTGACCACGCGGATCCATGACGATCAGGGTGGCACCGCGTTTCGCGGCGTTCTTGAGAAAGCTGGCGGCGACGGGGTGGTTCTGATTGGGACGGGCGCCGATGACAATAATGCAATCGGAATCCTTGGCGGCTGTAAAAGGTGCAGATACTGCCCCGGAATTGATGCCTTCCATCAGGGCCGCGACTGAAGATGCGTGACACAGGCGGGTACAGTGATCGACATTGTTGGTGCCAAATCCCTGCCGAACCAGTTTTTGTACCATATAGGCTTCTTCGTTTGATCCCTTTGCCGACCCGAAGCCGGCCAGAGCCTGAGCGCCGTCGCGATCCCGAATCGTTGAGAAACCGGCGGCGGCACGATCCAGTGCCTCTTCCCAGGTCGCTTCGCGGAAATGGGTGAGCGGATTGGCCGGATCAAGTTTTTCCATGGCCTGTTTCGGCGCATCGTCCCGCCGGATCAGTGGTTTGGTCAGTCGATGCGGGTGGCTGATATAGTCGAACCCGAATCGGCCTTTGACACAAAGTCTGTTTTCGTTGGCCGGACCTTCCCGACCATCAATGTACTGGATTTTGTCGTCCTTGACGTGGAACGTCATCTGGCAGCCGACACCACAGTAGGGACAAAGGCTGTTGACGTCGCGGTCAGCCTTGCCGGTGTGAATTTGATTTTTATCAAGCACGGAAGACGGCATCAGTGCACCGGTCGGACAGGCCTGTACACACTCACCGCAGGCAACACATGTGGAATCTCCCATGGGATCACCGAAATCAAAAACAATTTCCGAGTGTGATCCTCGGTGAGCCATACCTATAACGTCATTTACCTGAACTTCCCGGCAGGCACGCACACACAGATTGCAATGAATGCATGCATCAAGATTGACCGCCATCGCCAGGTGACTGGCATCGGTTTCCGGCTGATGCGTATCCTCTGGAAAACGGCTACCCTTGAGGTTGGCGCGATCCATCCATTTCCACAACAGCGAGTCCGGGTCGTGTGCTTTTTGTCGCTCCGGCTGATCAGCGAGCAACAGTTCCAGCACCATATCACGCGCTTTTGTCGCGCGTTCAGAATCTGTTTTTACTTTCATTCCGGCTGTCGGTTGGCGGCGGCAGGACGGTGCCAGGACGCGTTCCCCCTCGATATCAACCATGCAGGCACGACAGTTTGCGTCGGCCCGATAGCCGGGTTTGTCGCGGTGGCAAAGATGTGGAATGGTGTTGCCATGTCGTTTGGCGACCTCCCATATGGTTTCTCCGGGGGCGGCCTCAACTTCCTGACCGTCCAGGACGAACGTGATGGGCGTGCTCATGACAAATCATCTCCAAAAAAGCGAATGGCACTCAAAACCGGATTGGGGGCAGCCTGTCCGAGGCCGCAAATGGACGCATCGCGCATGGTATCGCTAAGTTCATGGATCAAGGCTGTGTCCCAGACTGGCGCATCAATCAGCTTCAACATTTTTTCACAGCCAACGCGACAGGGGGTACATTGTCCACAACTTTCATCCTCGAAGAATTGAATGATATTACGACAGATATCTCTGATATTGTCCTGATCGGAGAAGATGACAACAGCAGATGAGCCGATAAAGCATCCGAATTCATCCAGACTGCCAAAGTCCAACGGTATATCTCCTTTGTCGGCGGGCAAAACCCCGCCGGATGCTCCGCCCGGTAAATAGGCACGGAAAGTATGGCCATCTTCCATGCCGCCACAATGGTCATCAATCAGCTGTTGGACGCTGATGCCGGCGGGAGCCTGTTTGACGCCCGGGTTTTTGACCCGACCGGAAACGGAATAAAAATGGGGGCGGCCCTGCGCCTTGTACCAGCCGTCACCGTTCTCAATGATCGCGGTGATCCAGTACATGGTTTCGACATTGTTGATCAGGGTTGGCCGACCAAACAGTCCGCGCTGCGCCGGAAAGGGCGGACGATTGCGCGGTAAACCACGTTTTCCCTCGATGCTTTCCAGCATGGCGGATTCTTCGCCGCAAATGTAGGCACCGGCGCCGCGTCGCAAATGAAACTGAATCCCACCCGTCAGTGTTTCCTTCTCCAGTCGGGCGATCTCCCGAAGCAGAATTTCACGCGACTGCGGGTATTCGTCCCGCAAATAGATGTACACCGCATCAGCTTCGATTGCCCATCCCGCCAACAGAATCCCCTCCAACATGCGGTGGGGATTGCTATCGATAACATGACGATCCTTGAACGTTCCGGGTTCCCCCTCGTCGGCGTTGATCGCCAGCAGGCGCGGTTTTGGCGTATTCTCCAGAAACCCCCATTTGGTGCCCGTTGGAAATCCGGCACCACCGAGCCCGCGGAGACCAGAGTCGCGGACTTGCGCGATAACGTCGGCCCGTTTCCGGGTGCCCGACAGGCACTCTTTCCAGGCCTGATATCCACCGTTGGCGACATATGCATCAAAGTCCCTGTAGTCGGGAATATCGGGAAGGATGCGTCCTGCTTTCACGGCATCCATCGTCGAACTTGTGGTTGCATTCGCGATCTGACATTGTCCAACAACGCTGACAGGCGCACGATCACAGGCACCGACGCAGGGCGCTGGTATGACCCTCACATCAGCACCAGTCGATTTCCGGAGATCGGCAATCAGTTTTTGCGCACCTTTCATTTCACATGCAATTCCATCGCATACGCGGACGGTCAATTGAGGTGGCGAAACCTCACCTTCCCTGACAACGTCGAAGTGATGGTAAAAGGTCGCAACTTCATATACCTCGGCCATGGACAGTTTCATTTCTTTCGCCAAAGCCGCGAGATGGGCCGCCGAAAGATGTTTGTAATGGTCCTGGATCAGGTGCAAATGTTCGATCAACAGGTCCTTGCGACGCGGACGATCCGCCAGCAATTCACGCACCTCGGACAGGGCATGGTCTTCGACCTGTCGTCCTTTGGGGTGGTAGGGTGATCGACGAATGGGGTGGTCTTTTTTCGCTTTGGGCATGCAATAGGCTTCCTTCTTTCAGGTCCATCAAATACGAGTTTCAGACCTGATTTTCATTCGTGGGATTATGTATACCACGCATCATATGCAATACAAAGTACGGAATATGCCTGATATGTAAATTTCCGGTATCTTTTTCGCGTCTGCTATTGGCTCATTGCCGCCAGAGTATGTAAAAGATCATTGCTTTTTTTATATATTTGCACCTTGCTGGGCAACCATACCGGGCCGATAGTGTCAGTCTGCAGGGGCATCCTGCTTAGAGGGAAAATAGACGGGCCATGATGATTGAACTGAAGATCGCCCAGCTTCTCTGTTCACGGCTGTGCCATGATCTGGTGGGTGCCGCCAGCGCGATCAACGCCGGTCTTGAAATGATTGAAGGCGAGCCGAATGAAATGTCCGGCCCACTGGGATTGATGAATACCAGTGCAGCACAAATGACCCGTCGGCTGGCTTTCTACAGGGTTGCATTTGGTCTGGCGGAAGGTGCTCGAGGGATGGCATCCGTCGATGAAATTCGCAAACTGGCGGGTGATTTTTTTTCTGCTGGCAAGGTGACATTGAACTGGCCGGATACCGCGAGTCACACGGGTGTAAGTTTGTTGTCAGCCGAAGCTGCTAAAGTTTGTTTGAATTTGTTGTTGATGGCTAGCGCCAGTTTGCCTCGGGGAGGCATCCTGACCCTACATTTTTCGCGGATTCCCGAGGGCGTTGGAATAGTGTTGGATGCCGTCGGTCAGGGTGTCGGTATTTCAGAGGAAACGGCAGCCGGTCTCGATCCGCAGGCTGGCATTGACCGGGTGAACGTACACAATGTTCATGTTTTTCTGGCCCGGACACTGGCGCAATCAGTCGGCGGTGAGATCGAATGCCGGGCAAATAGTGATGGTGTTTCTGTCCAGATTGCATGCCTGTTTCCCAATGCCTGAATTGAAATGGTTTCAATCACTGATGCTACGGATATAAAGCGAAACAAATAGAAATATTTTATTTTTTATATGTCCGTTAATATGGGAACCGTTGTCATTTTTGACATTTCAGGTAGCATCGAAAACGGCGAGCATTTGAAAAATGATTTGTAAAGAAACAGCAACGCAGAATTTGAAATAATATTTTCGGGTATCATCAGCGTTAGATGCGTGATCGAACTGCCCGGACTGGTTAAGAAAGTAGGAGAGATTGTCATGGATGATCTATTAAGCGAGTTTCTGACAGAAACGGCAGAGAATCTTGCTGTCATCGATGTTGAACTGGTGAAATTTGAGCAAGATCCACAGGATCATCAGATCCTGGGCAATATCTTCCGGCTGGTCCATACGATCAAGGGAACCTGTGGATTTCTCGGTCTGCCACGACTGGAATCGGTCGCACATGCCGGCGAAAATATTCTCGGTAAATTTCGGGATGGCGAGCTTCCGGTGACCCCGGCGGCTGTGACACTCATTTTGAAATGTATCGATACCATTCGCGACCTGCTGGGTGAACTGGAAGAAACAGGCAATGAGCCCGACGGTGATGATTCCGAGATTATTGCAGAACTGAATGCCATGGCGAATGGCGAGTCATCGGAACCTGCCGCCGCTGTTGAGTCAGCTAGTGCAGAAGCGTCTGCAGCAACAGGTGCGGCGGGTAATGGGCAGCCAAGTGCCAACGAGTTTGGTGCACCCGTCGCGCAGGAACTGCTGGATGAAGTCATGCAGGCCCAGTCCGGTGGAGTGAAGGCGGCAACCGATGACGAAATTGCTGCAGAGAGAGGCTCCGTTAAAGCGCCACCGGCGGCCAATGATTTTGGTGCGCCGGTCGCGCAAGAACTTCTTGACGAAGTTGCCCAGGCCGAGGCCGCCGGTCTGAAAGCCGCCAGCGATGCCGAATTACGATCGGATATGCGCGAAGAACGGGAAAATGAGGCGGGCACGCAGGTCGAAATTCCCAAGGATTTGCAGGAAGCACTTGATGCGAAAGTGCCTGCCAAGAAAGCAGATGCAGAGCCTGCCAAAAAGGCAACGAAAGATTCAGCGGTCGCCGCTTCCAGTATTCGCGTCAGTGTGGATGTGCTGGAAGACCTGATGACGCTGGTCAGCGAACTGGTGTTGACCCGCAATCAGTTACTGCAAATGGTTCGCGGTATGGACGACAATGAGTTTACGGTACCATTGCAACGGTTGAGTCATATTACGTCCGATCTGCAAGAGGGCGTGATGAAGACCCGTATGCAGCCGATTGGCAATGCTTGGGCAAAACTGCCGAGAATCGTCAGGGACCTGTCTGTCGAATCTGGCAAGAAAATTGATTTGATCATGCAGGGAGCGGAGACCGAACTTGATCGTCAGGTGCTGGAACTGATCAAGGATCCCCTGACTCACATGGTCCGCAATTCGGCTGATCACGGCCTTGAAGGCCCGGAAGACCGCCTCTCCGTAGGCAAGCCTGAAAAGGGATCAATTGTTCTGAAAGCCTATCATGAGGGAGGGCACATCATCATCGAGATTGTCGACGATGGTCGCGGCCTCAACATGGATCGAATTCGCCAGAAATGTGTCGACAATGGGATTACGACGGAAGCTGAGCTGGATACCCTGAGCGATCAGCAAATTCAGCAGTTCATTTTTGCCGCCGGGTTCTCCACTGCGGAAAAGGTGACCAGTGTTTCTGGCCGAGGTGTGGGAATGGACGTTGTGCGAACCAATATCGAAAAAATAGGTGGCACCGTCGAACTGAAATCTGTTGAGGGCAAGGGAACAACGTTCACCATCAAGATACCGCTGACGTTGGCGATTGTGTCAGCTCTGATTGTCGAATGCAGCAGTGAGAGATTTGCTATTCCGCAGATCAGTGTGCTGGAGCTGGTTCGGGCATCGTCAGATTCCGAAAACTCGATCGAGCGGATCAATGACTCACCTGTATTGCGATTGCGTAACCGTTTGTTGCCGCTGATCTCCTTGCGCGATCTGTTGAAACTTGGAGATCGTAAGCAACTTGACAGCGTTGTCGACCTGATGGCCGGCAAATCGGACGAAAATGATCCGGAGTCGGTCACGTCCGCACCGGGGGCCCCAGAAGACGTTGTGTCTGACGAATTGTTTATCGTTGTGACCCAGGTTGGGGCGAATACGTTCGGTATCATTGTTGACCGTGTATTTGATACGGAGGAAATTGTTGTCAAACCTGTATCACCGATCCTGCGCAATATTCCATTTTATTCGGGGAATACAATTCTCGGCGACGGCAGTGTGATCATGATTCTGGATCCAAACGGCATCGCCAATGCGGCGGGGCAGATGGACACCGTTGACTCTATGGACAGTGACGCCAATGAGCAGATGTTCAGCGAAGGTGATCAGAAAACATCTCTGCTGGTGTTCCGTGCCGGTGGCCCGGAACTGAAAGCGGTGCCGTTGGCGTTAATTGCCCGCCTTGAAGAAATCGACATGGCGATGACAGAGTCCGCACACGGTGCCGTCATGGTGCAGTATCGTGGACAGCTTGTTCCCCTGGTCCCGTTCAACAGAGAGCACGACTGGAAGACGTCCGGTCGCCAGCCCATTCTGGTCTTTACCGATCAGGAGCGTTCAATGGGGCTGGTTGTTGATGAAATCGTTGATATTGTTGAGGAACGTCTCAAAATTGAACTGGCAGCCAACGTCGACGGATTGATCGGGAGTGCGATCGTCGCCGGCAAGGCAACCGATATTATCGATGCCGGTTATTTTCTTACGCAAGGGTTTGCCGACTGGTTCGGTAGTTCGGACAATCAGGCCGCTGTCGATGAAGTCGTATCACGCCGCGCACTGCTGGTTGATGACAGCCCGTTCTTCCGTAATTTGTTGTCGCCGTTGTTGTCGGTTGCAGGGTGGCAAGTGACCACCGCAGATTCCGCAGGAGTAGCACTGCAAATGCGGGACAAGGGGTTCAAGTTTGATGTCATCATAACTGATATCGAAATGCCAGGTATGAACGGGTTTGAATTTGCGACCGATGTTCGGGCTGACCCGCGCTGGATGAAAACACCGATGGTCGCATTGTCAGGACATGCGACCGAGAGTGATTTCCAGAAAGGCCGGGATGCCGGCTTCAATGATTATGTGGCTAAATTCGATCGGGAGGCTCTGGTTCAGAGTCTGGCCCAGACGATTGATCTCGCTATTCGGTCTGCAGAATGATGCTGTTCTTAGTACACTGGGTGTATCGGAGGAATTGACGTGGTCCATATTCGGCGAAAGATAACGGGAGTATCTCGGAGAACGGGAAGTTGGTTGCGTCTTGATGCGCTCCCCTGCATAATTGGGGATGGAGGAAATTGTTCCTCTCGGGTAAGTCGGTGTTAAATAGACGAGCCGGCGTATGTGTTTCATTTTTGAGAAAGAACTGAATTGCAATGAAGACTTGTCTGATCGTTGATGATTCGAAGGTTATCCGAATGGTAGCCCGGAAAATTTTGCAGGAACTTGGATTTGGCACTGAAGAGGCTGCCGACGGCCAGGTCGCCCTGGATGCTTGCAAGGTCAAACTTCCAGACGCGGTGCTGCTGGACTGGAATATGCCTGTAATGGATGGCCTGGAGTTTCTCGTTGAAATGAGAAAATTGCCGGGTGGTGACGCGCCGATCGTGGTGTTCTGTACAACAGAAAACGACATTGACCACATCCAGAAAGCCATTGAGGCGGGTGCCAATGAATATATTATGAAGCCGTTTGACAGTGAAATTATCCAGGCGAAATTTTCACAGGTCGGCCTGCTGTAATTTGTCCCGTTACTGACTAGAAAAAACCCGAATGAAGAAAGAATAACGACCTTCATGTCCAGTCAAAGTATTAAGGTGATGTTAGTTGACGATTCCGCCGTTATTCGGGGAATGGTCAAACGGATGGTGGAAGGCGCAGATGATATTGATATCATATCGTCAGCGGCCAATGGCGAGGCAGCAATCAAGCAACTTAAAACGACACCCGTTGACGTTATAGTACTTGATATCGAGATGCCGGTCATGGATGGCCTGACGGCGCTTCCCAAATTGTTGGCGGTTGACCCCGGTGTCAATATTCTGATGTCATCGACACTGACGCTGGAAAACGCCGAAATCAGTATGCAGGCGTTGAAACTGGGTGCGACGGATTACATTCCCAAGCCGACGTCAGTTGGTGCGATGGGGAGTGCCAGCGAATTCAAAACCGACTTGCTGAATAAAATCCGGGCCGTCGGGCAGGCAAGCATATCCAAACGGCGTCCGAATGTGATCGCGCGTACAACGTCTCCCGTATCGAGTGGTCGCGTTACCGATGTATCGCCTCAGAGGCCGCTAAAATCGAAGGAGTTTACGTTGCGTCCAGCAACGTCGAAAGTGCGTCCGGATATCATTGCAATTGGGAGCTCGACCGGTGGTCCGAAAGCCCTTCTGGAGGTTTTGAAAAATATCAGATCGAATGTCACCGCACCGATTATTATCACGCAGCATATGCCTGCAAATTTCACAGAAATTCTGGCCAAACATATCCACGGGGCTTGTGGCCGACCCAGTGCGGAAGCGAAAGACGGAGAAACCATCGTGCCGGGGCATGTCTATGTTGCGCCGGGAGGATTTCACATGACGGTTGAAAGTGAAGGTACACGGCGGATCCTGCGAACCAATCAGGATCCCCCGGAAAATTTTTGCCGCCCCGCCGTTGATCCAATGCTGCGAAGTGTGGCCAAAATTTACGGAAATCGGGCACTCGCCGTAATTCTGACAGGCATGGGAACAGACGGAGCAAAGGGAGGCAGGATGATCGTAGACGCGGGCGGTACTGTTATCGCTCAGGATGAACAAACCAGTGTCGTCTGGGGGATGCCAGGAACAGCGGCTGCTGCGGGAATTTGCAGCGCGGTGCTCCCCTTGGAACAGATGGCTCCATATATCAGCGACTTTTTACTTAAGGGCGCAGCATGACACCTGATGATTTTAACTTAATCCGAGGCATTCTGAAAAAACGTTCTGGTCTGGTGCTCGGTGACGACAAGGCCTATTTGCTGGAAAGCCGGTTGATGCCGGTTGCCCGTAAACATGGTATGAAAACGCTGGATGATGTGATTGCAGCCGTGCGGAGCGCTTCGACAGAAGCCTTGCTGGTGGATATCACTGAAGCTATGACAACCAACGAGTCGTTTTTCTTTCGAGACAACAAACCGTTCGACCTGTTTCGGGATAATGTTCTTCCGCGACTGATCGAATCACGGGCCAGTCAGCGCGGATTCCGGATCTGGTGTGCCGCGGCTTCCAGTGGACAGGAGCCTTATTCCCTGTCGATTATTTTAAAGGAAGCGGAACGCAAACTCGCCGGGTGGAAAACCGAAGTCGTTGGAACAGATATTTCGAAGGAGATCCTGGATCGGGCACGGGAAGGTAAATATAGTCAGTTTGAAGTTCAGCGCGGTTTGCCTATTCAGTTTCTGGTCAAGTATTTTGATAAACAGGGTGAACACTGGACCATCAAGCCCGACATCGGCAGTATGGTTGTCTTTAAGGAATTGAATCTGCTGGGCAACCTGGCACAGCTGGGGAAATTTGATGTTGTTTTTTGTCGCAATGTGCTGATTTATTTTGACCAGCCGACGAAAAAGGAAGTGCTGGAGAAAATTGCGGGATTGATGCCTGCCGATGGCGTGCTCTTCCTGGGAGGAGCGGAAACGGTTCTGGGAATTACCGATAAATTTGAACCGGTCCCTGGGCAGCGCGGGATCTACAAGTTGACGGGTAAATAATCGAGGCGCGCCGGAAGGAACGGGCGACCGGCCAGATCAAAAGGTCACCGTTCAGGCAACGTCTTCTTCTGATTCAGGGTCCCGCAACACGTATCCTCGCCCCCAGACGGTTTCAATATAATTTGCACCACTTGTGGCCGTGGATAGTTTCTTTCTGAGTTTGCAGATAAAGACATCAATAATTTTCAGTTCGGGTTCGTCCATGCCGCCGTACAGATGATTGAGAAACATCTCTTTGGTCAACGTGGTTCCCTTACGCAGGGATAACAGCTCGAGGATGCCATATTCCTTGCCGGTCAGGTGAATTGCCTGATTGTCCACCTCCACCGAGCGGGTATCAAGATTCACACTTAGCCGACCTGTCACGATGACGGATTGCGAATGTCCCTGCGAGCGACGGACAATTGCCTGGATGCGGGCGATAAGTTCATTCTTGTTGAACGGTTTGGTCAAATAGTCGTCAGCGCCTGATCCGAGTCCCTTAACCTTGTTTTCTGACTCTGTCAGGCCGGATAATATCAATACGGGGGTAACGACACGGGCATCCCGCAGTCGCCGCAAGACTTCCATGCCGTCGATATCCGGCAACATAAGATCCAGAACGATGATATCGTAATCATACAGTTTTCCGATCTCCAACCCGTCTTCACCAAGGTCGGTTGAATCAACTACCATACCTGCCGAACCAAGCATCAGTTCGATACTTTGCTGGGTGGTGGGGTCATCTTCTACCAATAGCACGCGCATGGTGATCTCCGGGCACGGTTAAGGAATTTGTTAACCATATTCGCAGGATTGGATTCGCGCAAGGTCTGACGTGTTGCTGATGCGACTGAATGAAACTGGACTGACTCATTTAACGATCCTTAAACGGTCTCTTCCCATACTGGTAAAGTCGGATATTGTTACGGAGCTTCGTCGATCAGGTATCGGAGGACTGCATTGAGCGGAATTGCTTCAAACATCGTCAATGAAATTGGCCATTTGTCTCCGTACAAGTTGTATGGACAGGTGTGCAATATTATCGGGCTACTGATTGAAATCAGTGGCATACAAGGCAATCTTTCGATCGGTGATCATTGCATCATTCTGTCGCGGACAAACCGGGAAGTCGTTTGTGAAGTGATCGGCTTTTCCAACGGAAATGCTATGGTCATGCCGTTCGGGTCGCTCGACGGCATCGGAATGGGCTGTCAGGCACGGGTCAGTGCGGTGGAGCCAGCGATCTATCCTACGGGTGGCTGGCTGGGCAGGGTAGTGAACGCTTTCGGTGAACCGGTAGACGGCAAAGGCCCCTTGCCAGTCGGTGATATTTCCTATCCGATTCGGAATACACCGCCACCGTCCCATACGCGCAGCCGGGTAGGTTCCAAGATCGATCTGGGCGTGCGCGCCATGAATGCATTTCTGACGTGCTGCCTCGGTCAGCGGATGGGTATTTTTGCCGGATCAGGGATTGGCAAGTCGACACTTCTGTCCATGATGGCAAGATTTTCCAGCGCAGAAGTCGGTGTGATCGGTCTGGTGGGAGAGCGCGGACGAGAAGCCCGTGAGTTCATTGAAGATCATTTGGGAGAAGACGGCCTTGCGAAAAGTGTCGTCATCGTCGCCACATCTGACGAACCCCCCCTTGTTCGCCGCCAGGCTGCCTATTTGACAATGGCAGTTGCCGAATTTTTCAGAGATCGCCAGAATCATGTTCTGTGTATGATGGACAGTGTAACCCGATTTGCCATGGCACAGCGGGAAATCGCCTTGTCGGCAGGAGAACCGCCGACCAGCAAGGGATATACCCCCTCTGTCTTTGCCGAATTGCCGCGCCTGCTGGAACGGGCGGGACCGGGATTCGAAGGTGCGGGAGGTTCGATTACAGGATTATTTACAGTATTGGTTGAGGGCGACGATCATAATGAACCTGTTTCTGATGCTGTCAGAGGAATTCTGGATGGTCATATTGTTCTTGATCGTGCCGTTGCCGAGCGTGGGCGTTACCCGGCGATCAATATCCTTCGTAGTGTTTCGCGAACACTTCCCGGGTGCAATACCGGCGCGCAAAATGCAATCATTTCCCGCGCCCGACACCTGATGGCGACCTACGAGGATATGGCGGAACTAATTCGCCTGGGGGCCTATCGTCGTGGAACCGATCCGTTGATTGATGAAGCAATCCAGTATCACGAACCCTTGGAGACGTTTTTAAAACAGGAAATTGGCGAGGCGACAGACCTGAACGGATGTTATCAGCGACTTGGGGAGATCCTCGGGATGCCGCACGAAACGCAGCAAGAATCTGTCTGAGGAAACGCAGTTCTGATGTATGATTTTTGAACCATGGCGAAAGGACTTAAATCTCTGATACGTTTGAGTGCCTGGTCGGTCGATGAAAAACGTCGGGCTCTCGGGGCAGTTCAGGACGAACTGGTAACCGCTGAACAAATGCGTGACGCGTTGGAACAGGAAATACAACACGAACAACTGACGGCAGAGCAATCGCCGCACGAGGCCGGTTTGTATTACGGGAACTACATCCATCAGTGCCTTCAGCGGCGCGATCAAATTGCGCAAAACATCCTCGATATCCAGAATCGCGTATCACAAGCCCGGGAAGAATTGAGCGAGGCTTATCTGGAGCAGAAAAAATATGAAACCGTCGAAAAAAACCGGAAGGAAAAAGAAGACCGCGAACAGGATCGCAAACAGCAAATCGTCCTGGATGAACTGGGCCTGCAGAACCACACGCGACAGCAGGGCAACTGAGACCAGGGCTGTCTCAGGCGACGCGAATTGCTATACCAGAGGCAGGTGCGATAGCAGGATATCATTGTCCCAATCGGGTTGATAGTCTTCAAGGGTGATGACCTGGCGGTTCAGGTGTGGATGTCGTGTCGGTTGGTATTTCAGATTGACCTGGACCCATCTTGCAACCACCTCGTTACGGATATCGTCAAGCAGGACGACCGCCAGTTCTTCCAGTGAAGGCCAGAGTGCCTGTTCGAGGGATCCCAGATACGTGTCAAATCCATCGGCCAGCAAGATCAGACGATCCGGGACATAACGAATAATAAGTTCCGCTGGGTGATCCAGAGCGACCGGGCTGATTTTTCCTTCAAATCCGCTCACATAATCCAGTTTTGGGTTGGGATTAGCGGATACTTTGATCAGGTTACGGCGGGTATTCACATCCATACGAATTCTCTCATACAATGAGGCCAAGGCCGCCATCCTGATCACTGGCGGTCGAAATTTCGACGAAATCGGGCGGGGCGGCCCGAAACGTCAAACCGCCGCTGACGCCGCTGATTTCATTTGCCTGCAGGAAAATGTCACGTATGTCGTTTTGAATTTTGCTCGTCAACCGGTTCTCGGTCCGGACGATCAGGTCAAATCTCTTTTTCTCCTGAAGAATCCAGCCGTCCATCTGAAATCGCCCGATCATTGTCAGGTCGACATCGACGACAAAACGGGTTTCCTCACCGCCATCTTCGCCGCCACCACGTTTCTTGCGACGCATGAACAGGCGAATCTGTTCAACCTGGGAGCCATTCAAAAGGGGAACCGGTACGGCCCGCCAGTCCGCTGATGAATCATCGTCGGACAGTCTGGCGATATGATGCAGATCGTCCGATAGTCGGGATGCCATGTCCGGACGTTGGCGCTCCAGAGCGCGAAGCGGGGCATCACCCAACCAGCCGCGCAGTTCACCGCCCCGCAATGCGTTTATAAAAAACAGGATATTTGCGGCCAGGGTTGAATCAAGGCGGGGAATGACGGCATTGCTGATTTGTTGCGCAATAGCCGCATGGTCGGCCCTCAAATAACGAAGTGTGTCGTCCAATTCCGGCCATTTATGGGTTTCCATGATCACAGACCCTGTGCGATCGATCACGGCATGATGTGCTGTGTTCGCCGGATTTATCAGGCTCTTCAAAACGAGAAACTCAATGGTGGTGCCGGGTGGTACGGGTGAGGGGGTGTTAATGCTCATTGGACCGACGTGGGTCTGGACTATGGGGTTGCGGCTGCTGTTCTGGCTGACGACGACACCGGTCAGGACTTGCCCATTGGACAGTGATGCGGAACGTACATCGGGGATGCCGCCGCCGTTTGCCATCTGACCCGCTGGAATGACCGAAGTGATCCGTATGGCAAAGCGGGCGCCGGCGGGTGTGGGGCCGGGTGCTGTTACCCGTGTCGGGGCGACGGCTGAGTTGGAGCGTGCAGGCGTTTCACTTCCGGATTTTTGTTCCAAACCTGTCGTTATTTTGCCCGTGGGTGTTGTGGATTTTCCCTTCATGCCGGAACTGTCCGCGACCTGCGAGGAGGAAATGATGCTGGTGGAGCGCAACAATATTGCCGTTGTTTCGGTTCCTCGTAACAGGTTGACGGGTGCTGCATCGCTGACGGGGCCGGAACGGCTTGCCGTTGCAGGGCTTCCCGGAGGCCCGCCAGCGGACGTCGACCCGCCATCCGGCAGCTTGCGCTGACCGTCAAGCTGCGATTTGTCCGTGTTGGTGAGGATCAGAAACTGAAGATGATTGCCCTTTCCAATCAATTGCAGTTGGATAAATGCGTCCTTCGGAAGTGGAAAACCGGTCTGCAATTGCAATTTGCCGAACACGGTATCAATTTCAACGACGCCGCTTTTGACCAACACAAAGGACTGGACATCTATTTTGCTTCCCAGCGGAAGTTGGGCGAGTGCAGGAAGGGGGAGCGGGAGCGTCGCCGTCGGCAACGCCGGCACCGGTGGCGTCGGGATCGTCAGACCAGGTGCGGGGGTAACGCTCGACATATGATTCTCTTGGTTACAAGTCGGATAGGTTGTGGGCGATCCGTTCAACGTCTTGTGCGGCCTCACAATTGGGAAACCGGGTCAACAGCGGGGTTTGGGCACGAATGGCTTCCCGGACCTTGGTATCTCTGCGTATGACGCCCAGTAACGGAGGTGAAAACTTCAAAAACCCCAGACATGCCTTGTGCAGGGTATTGTACGTCCGTTCTCCTTCACGGGTTGAATTGACGATATTGACGACCACCTTGAAATCGATATCGGGACGTTCCTTGTGTAATATCTTGATGAAGGCATAGGCATCGGTCAGTGACGTCGGCTCGTCCGTCAGGACAACAATACAGGTTCCGGCATTGTGCGCCAACTGGCGGACGGTTCGTTCTACGCCAGCCCCCAGGTCAAGCAGGACAGTATGATAGTTGGATGCCAGCAAGCTCAGGTCATCGCCCAGCATCTGGAGTCGGCTGGCAGCGATATTTGCGAGATTGCCGGCACCGGACCTTCCGGCAATTATATCAAATCCGCCCTCGGGATATTCGACGATTGCCTGATTCAGAGTCAGTCGACCCGCGATCACGCTGCTGACGTCGTGTTTTGGCATCAGACCCAACTGGATATCCAGATTGGCGAGACCCAGATCTCCGTCAAACAACAATATCCGGTGACCCTGTTTGGCCAGTGCCTGTGCCAGGGTAATCGAAAACCATGTTTTGCCAACACCTCCCTTGCCCGACGCAATCGCAACGGTACGCAGGTTCTTCGGGCGTTTGGGCGTCGTCGTGTGGGGCGTGTCTGTGGTCATGAATCGGCCTTAAAGTGCGTGGGTTCAATATTTCGATCGTCGGCGCGAGGTAAAATCATTTGTGCCAGCAAGTCAGGGTTGAGCAATGTAAGAGGGGCGGTCACGTTAGCACTGAGACTGACTTCGGTGAAAGCGAGCTGTGCACCAAATGCCGCACCCAGAACGCCACCTGTCCGACGAGCAGCATCCAGGCGGGTGACCAACAGCCGTCGGACCCCGATCTCTGTGAAAGGTCGCGCCAGTTCCGCCGATTCCATGGGGTCGTACCCGGCAGGTAAAACGAGAACCGGTTCTGCATTACCCGCATGAACCAATTGCCGCAGCGCTTCCATATCTTTTGCGCTGTATGGATTGACGCCTTGTGTGTCGATGTAGGCGGGCTGTTGTGAGGGGCAAGCCGAAGAAAACACCTGCATCATGCCAATAGTATCCAGAACATGCAGGTCCACGCCGAGTATTCTGGTAAAGGCGGCAAGCTGTTCCATGCCTCCCGCGCGTTGCCGGTCAGTTGTTGCAACCCGAAAATCAATCCCGTTCATTTTGGCGTAGGTACACATTTTGGCGACTGTAACCGTCTTGCCTCCCCCATGCGGGCCGACAAACATTATAGTGCGATTTTCCGGTAATGGTGCAAATTCAAAAATTGACTTCAGCGCAGTCGCCAATGCCTGAACTGAGCCACTGCTTTTCGACAGGTGGACATGTTTAATCAGGGTCGTTGCCAGTCTGGGCGGGACGCCGTGGAATGTCAGCGCCTGACGGATCAATCCGGTTGCATCGACCTCGGTCGGTTCGTCAAAATGATGTTCCTCAGGGTTTTCGTTCTTTTCGATTTCTGCGGTGTCAGTGGCGACGAGGACGGTTGCACAGTCATTGGTCCGGTCGTCGTTCACCGAAATGATAATCGCATCCTCTCCCAGTTCGGACCTGACCATGTCCATCGCGGCGGCAGCGGTTCTGGCGGTAAACGGTTTGACGCGCATCGTCGTCGCCTAGACCTGTCCGACGGTTTTGATCTTCGCCTTCGGATGAATTTCGTTTTGCGACATGACGACGGTCATTGGCCGAAACCGCTCGACGATAGACCGTACATAGGGCCTGATGCCTGGACTGGTCAGAAGGACCGGGGTTTCACCCGCCATCGCCTGTCGTTCAAATGTTGTTCTGAGTGCTGTAATGAATTCCTGCAAACGGGTTGGCTGCATCGACAACTGCCGATCATCACCCTGGCCGACAAGACTTTCGGCGAACGCCTGTTCCCATTGCGGGGTCAGGGTGACAAGCGGTATGACGCCCTGATCATTGGTATTGTGATCGCTGATCTGTCGCGCAAGTCGGGCCCGCACGTGTTCGGTGATCATCATGACATTGCGAGTGTTGCCACATGCCTCGGAAACTCCTTCCAGAATGGTTGGAAGATCACGAATGGAAATACGTTCGGCCAACAGGTTTTGTAATGTCCGCTGAATACCGCCCATCGAAATCTGGGTGGGGATCATATCGGCAATCAGCGTCTGGTGTTCTTTGTCAAGTTCGTCCAGCAGCTTCTGGGTTTCCGCGTAGGACAACAAGTCGGGCATATTGTCCTTGATCACCTCTGTCAGGTGGGTAGTGATCACGGTGGCCGGGTCCACCACTGTATAACCCCGGAACAGTGCTTCTTCCCGATTCGCTTCCTCCACCCACATGGCGGGCAGACCGAAGGTCGGTTCCGTAGTTCGTTCACCGGGAAGGGTTATTTCTTCGCCACGTGGATCCATCACCAACAACATGTTGGGGCGCAGATCTCCGCGTCCTGAATCAATTTCCTTGACCCTTACAACGTAGTTATTGGCGGGCAATTGCATATTGTCCTGAATGCGGACAGAAGGCATGACGAAACCGATTTCGGAGGCCATCTGACGACGAAGAGCCTTGATCTGGTCGGTCAGGCGTTGTCCGTCTTTCGGGGCACTGATCAACGACAACAGCCCGTAGCCCAGCTCCAGCCGCAGGAAATCGATCTTCAGAGCGGTCGAAATAGGTTCTTCCGCCATACTGGCCGATGCATTGACCTGATCTTCTGCCTCCAGCAGGTCCAGTTCGGTCTGCTCGTTGCCTTTGGCGTTTATGAAATACGCGCCGAGGCCCGTAGCGCCTGCCAACAACAGGAACGGCAGCATCGGAATGCCGGGCAGAACGGCCAGACCGACCAGCAGAAAGGAAACCAGTCCGAGCGCCTTTGGTTGTCCCGCCATCTGCCGAAACAAAGCACTTTCCATCTTGCCGGCAACGCCCGCCTTGGTCACCATCAGGCCGGCTGCGGTCGAAACAATCAGCGCCGGAATCTGGGAGACCAGACCGTCTCCGACCGTCAGTCGCGTGTAGGAATCTGCCGCCTGACTGAACGACAACCCGTTCTGCGCGACGCCGATGATCATTCCGCCGATGACATTGATAAAGGTGATCAGAATGCCGGCGATTGCATCGCCGCGAACAAACTTCGACGCCCCGTCCATGGCCCCGAAAAAGGCGCTTTCTTCCTCCAGCTCTTTTCGACGTAATCGCGCGTTTTCCTCGTCAATCAATCCGGTCGATAGATCCGCATCGATCGCCATTTGCTTGCCGGGCATGGCGTCGAGAGAAAATCGGGCGGAGACTTCGGCAATGCGACCGGAACCCTTGGTGATAACGATGAAGTTGACCAAAACCAGAATGGCAAAAACAATGATCCCGATCACGAAGTTGCCGCCCATGACAAACCCGCCAAAGGCCTGGATAACCTGACCCGCAGCGTCCGTTCCAAGGTGTCCGTCGGCCAGGATCAAACGGGTTGACGCCAGATTCAGGGCCAGTCGGATCATCGTGGCAAGAAGCAAGACAGTTGGGAAAGCGTTGAATTCCAGTGGTTTATCGATGAACAAGGCGGTCATCAGGATCAAAACCGAAAACGTGATCGAGAATGCCAGACAAATATCCAGTGCCCATTTCGGCATCGGCAGGATCAGCACAACGAGGATGCTGATCACGGAAAGCGCCATCATGATGTCGCCGCGCGCCATGGCGCCGCTCAGCATGCCTCGAAAATTGAATCCGCCGCCGCCGGGGTCCTGTGCGCTGACGTCAGCCATATTCGTTTGGAACTTTCTTGTTACGGGCGCAGGCAGGTTCGATTTTGATCATGGCTGATTAAGGGGCAGGACGATCTGCATCGCCTGGCTGGGGAATACCAAACCCCTGCTCACCATAGAGTTTTAGTTTGTTTCGCAGCGTTCGAATGGAAATTCCCAGAATGTTGGCAGCGTGCGTCCGATTGCCAATGCAGTGCTGAAGCGTATCGATAATCAGTTCCCGTTCGACGTTGGCGACAGTTTGTCCGACCAATGATCCGCCAGCCGCGTCCGATGACCCTGCCGACGATTGAGAGGCCGAGCCGCTCTCCCGACCGTTCTGCATGATGACATCAATGCCGATCTCATCGCCGGTTGCGAGCAGTACTGCGCGGTGTAACGTATTTTCCAGTTCCCGGACATTGCCCGGCCAGGGGAGAGATTTCATGTGGGACAATGCTTCGACACTGACGGGGCGATAGGAGATACCGTTTGAGTCGGAATACCGTCGGGCAAAAAATTCTGCCAGGACATCAATGTCCAGCGGCCGTTCGCGCAGGGGCGGCAGTCTCAGGTTCATCACATTCAGGCGGAAATAGAGATCTTCCCGGAAGTTTCCACGGGAAACTTCTTCTTCCATATTCCGATTGGAGGTCGCCAGAATACGAACATCGACCTTGACCGGTTTACTGGAACCGACACGATCAATTTCCCGTTCCTGAATCGCCCTTAGCAATTTCGCCTGAAGGCGCGGATCCATTTCACTGATTTCATCCAGTAATAATGTGCCGCCATTGGCTTCTTCGAATTTTCCGATCCGTCGGGCCACGGCACCTGTAAAGGCCCCCTTTTCGTGACCAAATAACTCCGATTCAAGCAGGTTTTCCGGAATTGCCGCGCAATTGACCGCCACGAAACGGCCACTTTTGCGTTTGCTTCTGTTGTGCAGGTAACGAGACAGCATTTCCTTACCTGTTCCGGATGGGCCGGTGATCAGAATACTTGCCTCACTGGGAGCGACCTGATCGGCGAGCGCAAGCAAGTCGATCATTTTAGGGTCCTTGTGGATGATGGTATGGGTTTCTTCTACGACGGCTTCCAGAACGGCGGCAATCAGTTCCGAGTCTGGTGGTAGTGGAACGTATTCCTTTGCGCCGGCGCGAATGGCCCTGACCGCAGCCTGGGTATCAGTGCCGACGCCGCAGGCCACGACGGGGATGTGAATTCGTTCGGAATCCAGTGAATTTATGAATTTTTCGAGATCCAGCACAATATCGGCCATGATAAGATCAGCGCCCTGACCATCGCGCAGCAACTGCAGCGCCATATCCGTTGTATCTGCCTGCTGGACCTTTGCCCCCCGCTTGATCGCGATCTGACTGGCAGCGCCGATTTGCCCGCCCAAGGTTCCAACAATTAGTAATCGCATGCCGTATTCTCTCGTTTCATACCAAGGTTAGTCGAAATATTTAACGCGTTGGGCCGGTGGCAATACGCTGTTTAACAGCATTTCCAGTCGGCGGGGGTTCTCCTGATGCCCGATAGATGTCGCTCCCATCATATAGACGCTGTTAATCAGCGCCTCGTGATGCGAATTTCTTTCAAGTTTAGCGGCCAAAGGTAAAAAAACCATGTTGGCCAGAACGGCGCCGTAAAAAGTCGTCAGCAAGGCGACAGCCATACTGGGACCGATGGTTGCCGGGTCATCCAGATTGCCGAGCATTTGAACCAGCCCGATCAGGGTGCCGATCAATCCCATGGCGGGTGCAAACTCGCCCATTTTGCGTAATACGCTGGTGCTTTTGGAGTGACGCTGGATCGTGGCCTGCAAGTCTCCTCGCATGATGGTTTCAATTTCTTCTCCCGGCGTGCCGTCCACCACCATTGAAATTCCCTTGTGAAGAAAGGGTTCCCCCGGGATGGATCCGAGTAGATTTTGTAGTGGCAAAACCCCTTTCTTTCGGGCCAGTTCGGCAATTTGCAGGACCTGCACGGCAGCCTCAGAAGGTTCCCGTGTACTATAAAATAGTGCCTTGGAAACCGTCTTCAAGGTGCGCCCCATTTCAGTCAGGGTAAAGCAGGTCGTGGTAATGGCAACCGTCCCGCCGATAACGATCAGAATGGATGGTAGATTGAAGAAACTGGCGGGAGATCCGCCGAGAATAATCGCCGTTGCCACCATACCAAAGCCGCACAGCAAGCCGATGACTGTTGCCAGATCGACATTTGACCGGGCTTGCCCAATCCGGAAATTCGGGAGTTGATCCGTCATAATGAGCTGGTCAGGACGCTTTTTCCGTTTTGATAATTTCTGTCATGGTAATGCCGAGCCGATCTTCCACGACAACAACTTCTCCACGTGCAACCAGTCGATTGTTGACGTAAATATCGATTGCTTCACCGACCTTCCGGTCCAGTTCGATGACGGCTCCTCGCCCCAGTTTCAATAACTGGCTGACCTGCATGGTGGCTTTCCCAAGCACGGCGGACACCTGCACGGGAATATCGTAGACCGCCTCCAGATCCTTGGCGCTTCTTGGCAAGTCAGTGATGTCAGGCAATCCGCCGGCATCCATCAGCGTGTCATCGTCCGCGGGTTCCGACGTGGCCCCTCCGCCACCGGCGTCCAGTTCTTCCAGTTCCAGATTGTCTTCAGCCATTTTGGTCTCCCGGTTGGTCGGTCATTCGGATTGGACGGGTGCGGTTGACGGAACAACACCCTGATCCAGCGATAGAGAAGTGTCCGGTTCCGCTGGTGATCCGGCAGGCGTCGTGGATGCTGTGGTATCGATCGCGTCTGTGTCAGCGGTTGCCGAATTCTGTTCATCCTGATCCGGTGTCGGCGTCTCGGATATGACAGAAGACATGCTGTCGGTGTCTTCGCGGAGTTCTATGTCAATTCCGTTTTCGGTAGAGGACAGGTTGGTTTTGACAACCTCATCAATTTGCTGCCAGAGGTCAGTCATATTTCGTTCAGCGCCACCGTTGCTCCATTCGATGCGGCAATCGCCGGTCGCTATGTCCGCGTCCGGGCGAATTGAAATCCTGCCTTCAAAATGTACGCGGCCCGTGATCGAATCCAGACGCTGCGACAGATTTTGTTGCAGGTCCGGGTGGATGCTGATGACGACGCGGGGTTCATCAATGACCTGCACAAGAGTTTCGCTGACAATGCTTTCAATTTCATGCATGCTCTGGTCGGAATTCAGGTGTGGAAAACATTTCCGGACGATGCCTGCCGCGACGTCAATTGAATCGCGGAAAATTGATCCATTGGCAATTTTCTGTTGGCTGATCAGGCGGGTGAGTTCGCTGTCAATTGTTTGAATTGTCTGAAGAATTTCGCGTTCTGTCGCCTCCGCAGCTTCCCTGACGCCCTCTTCGCGGCCGTTGGCAAACGCTTCCTCGCGAGCGTGCGCAAGTTCCTCCTCACTGAAGGTCGGGATAACAATTTCCGGCTCTTCCGGAATCAGTTCCTCAACGACAGCCGCGACAGGCGGTATGTCTGGCGGATCGAACGAGCGGTCAAACAGGAATTTCTTGGAGGCTGGCATGGGTCCCGTCAGGTTGCGGTTGAGAAAACGGATATACGTGGTGATTCGTCGGATTATACCGTGTTATCGGGTTTAGAACACCAATTCATCTTCGTCTCCGCCGGTAGAGATGACGATTTCGCCGGCATCGGCGAGGGCTTTTGCGGTTTGTACGATGGTTGACTGTGCTTCGTCGACATCTTTCAGTCGGACGGCACCC
>Ga0316204_10002221_pt1 | contig 45497 bp, 45 predicted proteins | sample 6monrhotite_MG_2_FD_205661 | JGI IMG/M metagenome (GOLD analysis project Ga0316204, IMG submission 205661) | Microbial mat bacterial communities from mineral coupon in-situ incubated in ocean water Damariscotta River, Maine, United States -... | ecosystem: Environmental > Aquatic > Marine >... | reverse complement strand
ATAGCCGAAAAACACCTAATATTTATCTTGAAATATGAATATCAGTGAGTGAAGATAAGTTAATTAAATTAAGATTGGCTGAGAAGGTATTGCACCGTTTGGGTGGGTTTTTCTACAGCCTCGTTAGCTATTTAACCCGGCCATTCAGAAAGCAAGTGTAATAATATGAAAGTATTTGAAATCGAAAAAGTAATAAATAGTAATCGGTCAGAGGTCTGGGATACATTGACAAAATTCCCCAATTACGAAAATTGGAATAGTATAGTTCCATTTGGCAGCGGGGATTTAGTTGTAGGTGGAAAGCTGGATATGAAGCTGAAAATGAAAGGGAAAAAAATAAAGAAATTCATGCCAAAAATAGAGTCCGTGATTCAAGAACATGAATTTATTTTATCCCAAACAGCTATTCACAAAAAAATTGCATATATTAAACACTATTTTATTCTACAAAAATTTAATGAAACCAATACCAAGTTCGTTCAAAGATGGGAATGTTCAGGAATTTTGATTCCAATCCTATGGCAAGTATTAGTTCAGAGCTTTAAGGAATTTGAAGCCTTCAATACTGATTTGAGTAATCAGTTAACTGTTAAATTGAAGTTATAATAAAAAATCAACGCAAAGGGGGTAGGGTACATGCGAATGATTCTTGCTGAATGAAGTGGTAGTCTTACGTTTTACTTGACTAAGTGAAAAGGAGTTTCCGATGCTAAGAAAGCCAAGGATGTACCTTGCTGGTGTGCTCAGTCATATCGTTCAGCGTGGTAATGATCGCCATGCCTGTTTCTTCGAAGAATAGAGCTATCTGTTCTATCTCCATTGCCTTGAAGAGTCTTGTAAGCGTTAATATTAGTGATAATTATGCTCTGCCTGGAATTACGTGCCGAATTACGATTTAGAAAAGAGAATTAACACCGTAGATAAAGGAAAGTACCGAAGTGCTTACAGTAATGGTTCATGCAAAAGTAAAGCAGGAGATGCTCAATGAGTATCTTGATTTAATAAAATTACTCAGTAGGGAAACCACGAAAAAAGGCTGCCTCACTTATTCTTTCAACCAAAATAAAGAAGAACCTACGGAGTTTGTGTTATATGAACAATGGGAAAGTGAAGTAGATTTAGATAATCATATTAAAGAACTTTTCACTATTCTTGGCCCAGCTAAATCAGGTGATCCAATACCAGAAAAACTCATGAACATGTATGAAAAGGCAGCACCTGTTTTCTACAACATTATTGAGTAAAGTGCATAATAAGAACATCCAGCGGTTTCGCCGCTTTCCAAAGAACAACCTACCCCTTTAAAAATCGCTCATCATCAGGAGAAAAACTTTGGAATTTGGCACCTCGATTTCACTAGCCATCTACTTTATCGTTATGCTCGGTATCGGCATCTACTCATATCGGGTAACGGCTAACGATGTCTCCGGCTATATGCTCGGTGGCCGCAATCTTAGACCGAGCGTGGCCGCGTTGTCAGCCGGCGCCTCGGATATGAGTGGCTGGATGCTGATGGGCCTACCGGGGGCGATGTATATCGCTGGCATGAGCAGCGCCTGGATCGCGATTGGCCTGGTGATTGGTGCTTTCGCCAACTACCTGATTGTTGCGCCGCGGCTGCGAGTCTATACCGAGGTAGCAAAGGATTCGGTGACCATTCCCGACTACCTCGAGAATCGTTTTAACGATAAGACTCGGCTGCTGCGCCTGCTTTCATCGGTGGTGATTATTCTCTTCTTCACGCTCTACACCTCCTCAGGTGTCGTTGCCGGCGGAAAACTGTTTGAGAGTGCCTTCGGCATGAGCTACTACACTGGCCTATTCGTCACCGCTGGCGTGGTTGTCGCCTATACCGTGTTCGGCGGCTTCCTGGCAGTCAGCACCACCGACTTTGTGCAGGGCTGCATCATGTTTATTGCACTGATTCTGGTGCCGCTGGTCGCCTTTACCGAGGTAGGAGGGGTGGGTGAGGTGACCAGCTTGGTAAACGGCGTTGATCCTGCCATGCTGAGCCTGTTTACCGGCACAACCTTATTCGGTGTTATATCGGCGATGGCGTGGGGGCTGGGCTATTTTGGTCAACCTCACATCATCGTACGCTTTATGGCGATCCGTTCACTGAAGGATGTTAAAGTCGCCCGGCATATCGGTATGAGCTGGATGATCGTCACCATCATTGGCGCGCTGGCAACCGGCCTGGTAGGTCTGGCCTATGTGCAAAAAACGGGGCTTGAGCTGGCCGATGCAGAGACCATCTTTATCGTACTTTCACAGACCCTGTTCAACCCATTGGTCGCTGGCTTCCTGCTTGCCGCAATACTGGCGGCGATTATGAGCACCATCTCCTCCCAACTGCTTGTCACCTCCAGCTCGCTCTCCGGTGATTTCTACCATATGTTTGTACGCCGAGATGCCAGCCAGAAAGAACTGGTGGTCGTCGGCCGCATCTCAGTGGTGATTGTTGCGCTGGTAGCCATTGCCCTGGCCTTTGATCGTGAAAGCTCCATCCTCTCCCTGGTGGGCAATGCCTGGGCAGGCTTTGGCGCGGCGTTTGGTCCGGTGATTATCCTTAGCCTCTACTGGAAACGTATGACCCTGGCGGGTGCTATCTCCGGCATGCTGGTGGGTGCAACAACCGTACTGGTATGGATCTACGCACCTATCACCATCAATGGTGAGAGCCTTAGTTCACATATGTACGAGATTGTTCCCGGTTTCATTCTCTGCACACTCACCATCCTGCTGGTCAGTCGTTTTACAGAGGAACCCAAAGGCCTGGTAATCGAACAGTTTGATGAGATGAGCAGACACATCAATCAGGCAAAATAATCAGGAAGTGGAAAAGGGGAGGGATTTAAAGATAGCCAGTTGTTTGTTTGGTTAAAAAATAATCCCTCCGTCTTCTTTCTCCGAGAACCTTTGTTCCTTTTTTAATACAAGCCATTCAACGAGCCTTCCAGCTTGCAAAGATATTCATAAATTTCTTCATTAGTATGCTTCAAACTAGGAAGTAATGATAAAAAATCATAATCTGGGTTTTTCACCGCCCAGTTAACGGATTCAATAATGCTCTTCAACTCTAATTCGTCATACTCACTTTTTAACGACTCTAAGTTTTGCATCGTGAGGCCTGAGAAGTCACTCACATTATCAATATAGTTCAATTTAAAAAGAGGTATTTTTAAGAAATTTATATTCATAGCAATTAAAAACCTAGCTATTTAGACATCCATCATAAAAGAGTTGACAACATCACCGTCCGGCGATGGTGTTTTGTCCAAGAGTTGCACAATAACCATTGCATCAAAGGAGTTGACCGATGCCAAAGCCACGTTGTTCTCAGGTCTCGTTTGAGGCCACCTCTTATTACCATTGTGTCTTGCGCTGTGTTAGACGCGCCTTTATCATGTGGTCAATGTGCATTATTATTTGATCATTACACTACTACTTAATACTTCCTCGAACTCACAAAGATATTCATAAATATCTTTATTACTATGTTTCATATTAGGGAGCATAGACGAAAAGTCATAGCCTGGATTTTCTACTGCCCATTTAAGAGCCTCAATAATCCCATCAATTTCTGATTTTTCATATCCACCTATAAAATACTCTAAACCCGATTTTTGAAACCCTTTAAAATCATTTAAATCATCAATATCATACAAATTAGCAATAGGTATTTTTAAATAATTTATATTCATAATAATTAAAAGCCTCCTGATATATCGATTTTATCCACATCGACCCCATGACTATTTAATTTCTTTAAAAATTGTTTTGATTGTTCCAACGTTGGCTGGTAATGCCCACTTCTTCTTGTTAATTCTTTTACAACGCCATTTTCAACTACCACTTCTCCTGCACTTGCAACGGGTTGTCCAGCGAGAAAACTAGAGTGGTGAAATTTACCACGATGATGAATTTTTGAGGCATAAATTGAACCATACTTATCCATAACAAAAATTGCACTCCCACCACCTCCTACGAATATTGACTCAGCATTTGACGTATCAAACAAATTACCATCAGCTTCAAACAGCTTTCCATCTTTAATATGTAGCTGATACTTTTGTCTTTCCGTGTCGTCTAAATATACTACTTTACTTCCCCAAACAACGCCTGTTTCTTCACCAAGATATTCCTGATCCATTGGTTGTAAATTGGTGAACTTAGGCGCTTTATTCGGAGCTTGAGTATTTTTCACCTGTTCCTGATTATACGATCTCTCCTCATGCGGCCCTAGCGAAATCGGTTGGTGCTCGATGACTTCTGCAGGTAACGATTCAGGCTCAGTCTGTTCAGACCTTGTCATGCTTGCGCGCTCAACTGTAACAGCGACCGTGCCTTCAACTAAGGCTTGCTCCAGTTTAGCGAGTTGTTTTCCACGTGAGGCGGTAGTCAATGCATGGGGTACTTTAAACGAGGATAGCAACATAAGCGTAATCGCTGCCAATTGCTTGTCAGTCAATGCTAGTTGCTCAATGAAATCATGCGCCTGTTTCTGATCGTGTTGAAAAAGTCGAGCTTCACGGAATTCATGCACCAATAATTCAGTAGTAGGAATAAAACGGCAATGCTCGCTACTCGAAGTGCTGATAACCGGATAACGCGCCTGCTGGCCTTGTCGCTTAAGGTGTTTAAGTCGATAAACCTTGATCACACCGCGCAGAATCAATGCTGCAATGGCTTGCTGGCATTGACATGTTGTTAAACGTCGATTGGGTGGTGATTCACTGACCTGATGCAGGATTTTCACCCAACGCCAATCTGCCATGTTGAGCTTCATTACAAATAACCAGGTGAGGTATTCATCCGAAAAACGTTCAGGTTTTATGAACGCACGAACCGGGGGCTCGTGTCGCAGATGCAATCGATAGTGGTGTCCCACCCTATCCTGGACAATAATCTTATGTGGGAGCATCGGCTTTATTATCGACTTGCTCTATCCCACCTCTCTGGCCGTATTTTGCGGACCGCTTGCCAGAGGCTCCACATTTGAGATGAACTGCATTGCCTGTAAGGCAGCTCTCGGCCTCTGACCCTACCTGAAAGTGCTATGTGTTGTCGCTTATATCTTTGTAAACAATAGTCCATTCAGCATCACTCCCTGTGTCTGCCACCTATCATCCAATAATGCAGATGAGTCTAGCATAATTTTTTTGGAAATCGAGGGCTGGAAATCGGGAAGTCGGGTCAGATCAGAATGGCGCTTACTTAAGAAGATAGGGCTTATGTAATCAATTAGTTACAATAAAATCCTGAGTTACATCGCGATCGATCTACTCTTGAAAAATAGGTGTTTTAATATAAAGGCAAAGAAAATTCGCCAAATTAATCATTAACTTATTGTAATTCTGAGAAATTCAGTTTTAAGTAAGTGCCATTCTGATCTGGCCCCGATTTCGATGCATTGTGGAATCGGGTGCAGGACTATGATTCAAACCGCTTGAACCAGCTAGTCGGCGAACAGCAGGGTGAGTTATACGAACGACTGCCAGGAAATACTTTCCTTTCTACATGAGTCAGTGCTTAGGTTTATATTTTGTTTGCATTAGCCATTCAATGAACTGAGGGGCTGGCGCCGGACGACTAATGAAAAACCCCTGCGCGTAATCACATCCCAATGCTTGTAGTGTTTTCAGCGTTGATTCATTTTCCACTCCTTCGGCAACGACTTTAAGACTTAGATTGTGGGCGAGGTCTATCGTTGCATGTACAATTTTGATGTCATCCTCAGATTCGGCTATTTCCATAACGAAGGTTTTGTCTATCTTTATTTCGTCGACAGGTAAGCGTTTCAAGTATCCCAGGGATGAGTAGCCTGTACCAAAATCATCAATCGACAACAGGATACCCATCTCATCTAAGCGATGTAATATTTTTAAAGCCCGTTCGGGATCGATCATCGTCGTCTCTTCGGTTATTTCCAGTTGCAGTACCTCCGAAGGCAATTCAAGTTCATTTAATATTTGTTGAGTCTTTTCTGGAAAATGAAGGTCATAAAGTACGCGTGGTGATACGTTAACGGCAACAGAAAGGTTAATGCCTTGCTTATGCCACAGTTTATGTTGCATTAATGCTTCCCTTAATACCCACTCCGTTAATACACCTATTAATCCCCGTTGTTCGGCAATGTTAATGAACTGGTCGGGGAGAATTAGCCCTCGCTCCGGGTGCTGCCAACGCACTAACGCCTCTACGCTATTAACACGGCCGGCAACAAGATCGAGCTTCGGTTGATAATGGAGAAGAAGCTGTCCTTCATTAATGGCGGCCCTTAGCTCTGCATTAAGCGTCAGTTGTTCTGAGCTATTCTGATCATAGGCGGGGTCATAGATCGCATAATCAGTTTTGGTTTTTTTTGCGGCATAAAGCGCGATATCTGCTCGACGCATGAGGGTTTCAGCGTCTATTCCGTGCTCAGGAAATGTCGCAATACCTATACTGCCGGAGACGACAATCGATTGCCCCTCTATCTCAACCGCTGGCTCAAGCATCTGAGTAATACATCGGGCGACGGCAACAGCATCATCCGATTCCTTCAGGAGCGGCAGCAGTATTGCAAATTCATCACCTCCCAAGCGGGCAATCATTGCATCGTTAATACCGAGTTCATTTTCAAGTACGCTGGGGGTTGCATTGAGCTGTTCGAATGAGATGATGCCGAGCGCCCTTAATGAGTCATGCAACAGCTTGCCGACATAGCCTAGGAAAAGGTCGCCGACATGATGGCCGAGTGTATCGTTAATCTCTTTAAACCCGTCCAGGTCAAGAAGTAGAATGGTAAATTTCTGTTTTTTATGGGCGCTTTGTGAAAGAATTTTTAACAGGCAATCCTGAAAAAAACGCCTGTTTGGAAGGCCTGTTAAAAGGTCGATATATGCCATTTCTTCATAGCGGTCATAGAGGCGACTTAGTTCGGATCCCATTTCATTAAACATTGAGGCGAGTGCACGTACTTCTGTGTTGCCCTGTACCGTAACGGTTTCGCTCAGCCGTTTACGATTCTGGCCCACCCGGCGTAACTGTTCTGTTAAACGCTGCAACGGTTTTAATGTGGTTTTTTCAAGAACGAATATTGTGAGCAGGACAATAACCAGTGCTGCACTACCTGCGGCGACCATGACTCTATTACGGGACTCATTTAGTGTTGCGCGAAATCCGGTTACATCTTGCGCAACATCAAACTCCAGAGCAGGCTGGCCGTCTGTCGTTATCAGCACGTAGTTCCCGACAAGAATATTTTCTTCGGAATGAATTCCCCAGTTATCTGACTGGTAAACTAGCTCTCCCTTCGGTAGGTGAATTTGTACAGGCATCCGCAGTTTGTCTTCAATCGTTTGCAGGCTATGGATTGGATCGGCGATTATTTGTAGATAACCGATTGGGCGTAGTCCTCCGATGGGAACCATCACTGCCAGATAAGGTTTGCCAGCAGAGCGGCATAATTCTGAGATGATTTTTAACCGTTCTGACCCACTGCGAATATGACCCTGCTCGACCAATGAAACACATATCGCCTGGTTAGCTTCTTTTATTTGCGGGCCTTTACTGGCCTGGGAAAGTAGGCGAAAGTTTTTGTCATAAACATAAAACTGCACTAGTTTAAGCAGATCGGCTGTAATGACATATTGGCGAAACTGGTCATCGATGGCCTCCTGGATGATGGCTGAATCCCCGCGGATAAAAGCCTCGCGAAAGATTACGGAGTATTGTGCATTTAACGCAAGATCCCTGCTTACCTCGGTCAAGGATTCTACTGTGTTGAGGGCCTCTCTGTGTAGCGTCTCACTTAGCCCCTGGCGTTGGTTCTCGTAAGCTAATTGACGGTAAGTATCCCAGCTAACCATAACGACTACCATGCTGAGTATCACCATCAGAAGGGCGGTTATGTTACGTAGTGAGAACCAGTTAAATCGCATTGAGAATGGCTATTATCGTGACTGCCGAATGAGCGGGTAGTTCTTTTTATTCCATTCGTCTATTCCACCACGAAACCAGTAGATGTTTGTGTAGCTGCATTTTTGAGCGATTAGAACAGCATGGCTGCTACGCTTGCATTTAGCTCCATTACAATAGAATATAATCGGCTGGTCTTTGTTTTCGATAACTTCATTCAATGTTTTGCAGTTGGTCATGGTGTCGGGCAGGCTGACTGAGCCTTCAATAAAACCCTGTCGATGGTCTGTTTTTAGTCTTGCATCTATAAGCACCAAAGAATCTGTTTTTGATGCTATCGCGATCAGTTCTTCAGCGTTAATTGTAATGGTATTAGGTATGCTCTCAGGAGGTTCGGATTCTGTAGCAGGTAGTGTTACAGGCAGTAGCGATAAAATAAATATTGCTACAATGCGTAACTGTAATGAAGCGTTAATAGTGGCTTTACCGTTTTCTTTCATTTGTTAAAAATAACGTTCAATTTTTCGGTCTGAGATTGTTGAGCTAGAGGAAAAACTAGATCAGTAAGTTTTTTTTGCTTGTTATGAATAACAATCAGTATTTTACTCCATCAATACTTTTCGTTGAACCTCTAGTCCCTTCAGAATATAGCGACTCCATCCAGTATTTCATTACCGTAATGAATGAATTTTTCTTCATCGATTTCGCGCTCAAAATAAAGTTATTCCTGTAAAATTTGAGTCAGAGAGCAATTGTTTCTAATATTCCCGAGTAGTGATGCTGTGAAAGCGTCGGCTATCCATTCATAAGGAAGCGAATCGTACCACATTTGAAAAAGGGAGCGGCGGGATTTATACATAGCCAGTTTTTTTTGTTGGTTAAAAAATAATTCCCCCGTCCAATTTCCCTAAAAAATCTTGGTGTTTGCTGATAGAGTGCTAAACATGCTTATTGATAAAATAGGAAATAGAAAAAGTGGAATTGTTTTATTCGGTCAAAAAGGTTCTCACCGCCGCTACTGTCCACCGCTACCAGGCCTAACTGCGCGATGACGTCACAATTGAGAAGTATTGCATTGTCCAGACAAGGCCTGGCGTTGCAGCAGCCGTTTGGCGAAGGCTTGTCTGGAACATACAACGCAATTGAGCATCTTGGTTATGTGCAAATTGATACGCTATCGGTGGTGGAACGCGCGCATCACCATGTGTTGTGGAATCGGGTGCCGAACTATGACTCTAGCTATTTGAATCAGCTGGTCAGCGAACAGTATATCTTTGAGTATTGGTACCATGCCGCTTCGTATCTACCGATGCGCGATTACCGTTATGCACTGCCGCAGATGGCGTCGATACGCAATGGTGAAAACCGCTATTACACCAATGTCGATGAGCAACTGATGAAAGAGATCCTGGCCTGCGTGAGCGCAGAGGGGGCGTTACGGTTGCGTGATCTCGATAAGGCGAACAAGGGAAACGGTAATTGGTGGAATATGGGGCCGGTCAAACGCGCCGTCGAAAAGCTGTTCATGCAGGGTGACCTGATGGTGTGCGAACGCAATGGCATGGAGAAAGTCTATGACCTCACCGAACGCTGTTTGCCAGAGGGCATCGATCTGAGGGTGCCCACGCTGAGCGAATATGCGGCCTATTTGTTCGACACCACACTCAGGGCGCACGGTGTCTTCACCTGGAAGCAGCTATTGCACCTGAAGACGGGGAAACCCATGCGAGACGCGATGCGTGACGTGCTCGATGAGCGTATCGAAGTTGGAGTGGTGAGCGCGCTGGGTAGCGCCAATGGGCCAACCACTTATGTGGATACCAGGGCACTTGAACAAGCACCGCTGGTCGAAGGTGAACTGAAAGTGCTGTCCCCATTCGATAACGTAGTGATCCACCGCGACCGCTTAAGTTCACTGTTCGAATTTGATTACCGGATTGAATGTTATGTCCCAGCGTCTAAGCGATTGTTCGGTTACTTTTGCCTGCCAATTTTGTATGGTGATAAGTTTGTCGGCCGAATCGACTGCAAAGCGCATCGTGCCGATCAGCGTTTCGAGATTTTAAGCCTGCACTTAGAAGAAGGGTCGCTTGATCGGGATCAATTCTTTCCCGTATTAATAGAGGAGCTGCAAAGGTTCGCCGATTTTAATAAGTGCCCGTTGCTTGATGCGAGTGTGGTTGTTAGGTAGGGTGAGCGACTCAATAGTCGCAACCTGGTAAACTTAAGCAATGGAATATAGCAAAGGCAATCAACTCAAACACCACTATAAAATCCCAGTTATTGCTGGCGTTAGCTGTTAAAGGAGTTTTCGTGTATTCAAATAAATCCGCGTTGCTGTTAGACATGAATAGTACGTTTATGTTTGGCGAAGATGATTTTGGTATTTCTGAAGATTTTTCTGAGTACTATCACAAGATTGGTGGGGTTCTTTCAAGAGAGGCAGTGAATGAAGCGATAAGGTCTGTTTATGCGTATTTAGATAAGCGGTATCCTGATGAAGAATATCGACATCGCTTTCCAACTGTAGAGGAAGCCATAAAAAATGTCGTAGATAAAAATTTTTCTGAAGAAGAAATATCAAAATTAGTTAATACTTTTGCTAAGCATGAGGCTGGGAATATTCCTTCCGAATATATCGAAGCGCTTCATCGTCTAAGTAAGAAATATAAGCTGGCTGTTGTCATTGATATCTGGGCACCAAAAGAATATTGGCTCAATATATTTAGAGAGTCAGGCATCAACATGTTATTTTCTGCATCATCATTTTCATCAGATCACGGAATGGTAAAGCCGTCGCCAAAGCCATTCGAACTTGTAATGAATGAGCTTAATATAAGCAGGGAAAGGTGTTTAGTGATTGGTGATTCTATACGCCGAGATCTTGGTGGTGCATCAGCGGCTGGAATTGATTGTGTGTTGGTCGGCGGTGCGAAGCACAAAAATGCTTTGGGGTGCTACAAAAACTTGTTAGAGTTAAGTCATGAGTTGTATTAAAACAGCTAACAAAAGCAATTGAGATGGATAAACCTTTGTGCTTTTATAGTACAAAAGAAAACCCCGCTACGGCTTGCCTTTAATTGCTGACGTTATACCTTTTCAATGAGGCAATATGTTTAGATATTTAGCAGTTTTAATACTGGTATTTCAAATTTCTGGATGCTCAAATATTTACTCGAGAGTAACATTTGATTTTGAGAGCCTGGCAATATCGCCTCAAATAAAATATGAGAAGGGCTCTGAAGAACTAGCCCTGTATGTATCAGAGAACTTAGCAGAGCATATCTCTGAGGTAGAAGGGTCTCAGTATCGGCATTTCAAAGCGCCTACGGAAATACAAATTTATGTGTTTGATGATAAGGAAAGATACTCAAATTATAGTGCTGCATCCATTCGTACACGTGGTAGTGCCACAACAAATGAAATATACATTTCGCCGATAATAAGAGATCGAATGGAAACTTTTTCGAGTATATTGAAGCATGAGTTATCACACATACACTTAAGGCAATATGTTGGTACTTGGGGCTATGTGAAAAATATTCCGGGTTGGTTCCATGAGGGGCTAGCTGTGGAGGCGTCAAATGGCGGTGGTGCTGAAAAGGTATCCGATGATGAAGCATTTGAGTTTATAAAAAAAGGAAACCATTTTTTACCCAGGTCAAAAGGAAGTATTCTGGGGCATAAGACTGCGCATGATTATGGTCTAAAGCCGCATATGTATTATAGGCAATCAAGTTTATTTATAAGGTTTCTTAAAGAAGTAAATATCAATTCATTTGAAAAGTGTTATCTCAGCCTAACTGAAGGGGTGCCATTCGATGAGGTTTGGATAAAGCACTATGGCAAAGATTTAGATAAGCTATGGGAAATTTTTTTGGAGGAAGTACAGGTATTACAAGGCGCTTAAGTGTACTAGCTCAAACTTGATCTGACAGTTACCTGTTTGTAATCAGTGCCTGTCAGTTTAGATTTGAGCTAGTACATGTAAATAATTCTGTGTCACTACTTCGCTAAAAATTATTTGGCGTCCATGCCGATAATTCACTCACTTACGCGACAGCTAATTCCTTTTCTCCCGCCCCCCTTTCTCCTGCTAGACTCTCGTATTATTCACGCTCCACCAACCAAACAAACTGATAAGGTTGCAAGGTGGTAGAAGGTAAAATGTCTGCCAGCTCAGTTTGAGTGACTAGATCAAACCAAACCGGTTTGTCAGTTAACTCTGGACGATTAGGAAGGCTAATCTCCTGTGGTGCAGAGGTAACGTTATAGATGGCAAACAGTTTACGCTGGCTATTTTTATCGGTACGAATGAAGGCAAACAGGCTGTTATTGATCTCAATAACCTGTTGCGGGTTATCTGGGTGGAAGCAGACTTCATTGCTACGGATATCAATCAGCTGTTTAATCCAGTTGAAAACCTCGCTGTTGGGCGTGTGAGGGTTGTCCAGTAGCTCGATCAAATCCTCATACTGCCAGCACTTACGATTAATCGAGCGAGTTCTTCCTGTCACCTCTACACCCTGTAGATCATTAGGTGTCGCCAGCAAGCTATGGATATAGATGCCTGGTACCCCTTGTAGCGCCAGCATAATGGCCTGTGAGCAGACAAAACGATTGACTTGCCATTGGTCAGGCCCGCGGCGAGTTCCTTGCATTGCATCAAACAGTGAGATATTAATTTCATAGGGGGTTGGTTCCCCATCGCTATTGGCTTTCATACTGACAAAGCCACCATAGCGATGCATACATTCGATTAGATCATCAATCTCATAGCTTTCTAATATCCCTTCCAGGCCGCGTAGGCCAACGCCGTCATGGGAGGCAGTAAAGTTAAAGTAGGTACAGTGGGGCGGCAGTGGTTTTAGGGATGCTGCCCACTGAGTAAGATGTTGTGAGGTACCGCGATTCAATGCATGCAGTGTCAGTGGTGGCAGTGAGAACTGATAGACCATATGGGCCTCATCACCCTCACCAAAATAGCTGATGTTCTCCTTGTGGGGAACATTGGTTTCGGTAAGGATAACGGTATCCGGTGACACATAACTGGTCAGGGTGCGTATCAGTTTAACCACTTCATGGGTCTGCTCAAGGTGAATGCAGCTGGTGCCCAGTTGCTTCCATAAAAAGGCGATGGCATCGAGGCGAATGATGCGTGCGCCATTACGGATATAGAGCAACAGAATGTCGAGGTACTCCAATAACACTTCAGGGTTGCTGAAGTTGACATCAATCTGATCTTCACTAAATGTCGCCCACACATAGAGCATGCCACGACGGGTGGTGACCGGTACCAGTAGCGGTGAGTTACGCGGTCGAGTGATCAGGCTAACATCGGTATCTTGTGGCAACGCGTGAAAGAAATCGTTGGCCGGTGCAAGGTTGGCAACAAAATCATAAAACCAAAGGCTCTCACGAGAGACGTGGTTGATCACCAGATCAAACATCAGGCGATGATGTTGACTTAACTTTTTAATGTCGCGCCAGTCACCCAGGTTGGGATTGACCATGCGATAGTCGATGACAGAAAAACCATCATCCGAGCTATAAGGATAGAAGGGCAGGATATGTACACCGTTGATGGTGTCGCCAACATGCTCTTCAATAAAGTGGTCCAGGCCCTTTAGCGGGGTTTTTCCCTCAACTAAAATAGAGTCGCCATAGGTGATCATCACCACATCCTGCTCGCTCCACAGCGCACTACTGTCGGCGTCAGATATGATGCCATAGCGTACCACCAGGCCGATGACACGCTTGGTGATCTGTGAATGATGATCAGGATAAATTACCTGAAGGTGCTTTTCGATCGCGTTGCGAAGATGACCTAACTCAACTTCATTATTCATGCAATAACTCTCAATCACGCTTGGTTTATGGGGCAGGTATGGTGTTTATGCATACCGTGCAATTTTTAGCGGTTATCTTCTTCCACTGCATCATAGATGCGATCCAGGATATCTGGCACCGCGCTGATTACGCGGCTCCAGCTTGGAATGAAGGGCGTCTCCATTGGGTTTTCCAGGAACTGTTTACCCGCGAGCAATATATTCTCGGCGAATAGCTCAACCGCGACCTCTTCTTCATGGCGGTCAACGGTTAGGCCGTTCATCACCGCATCGTTGTAATAGGTCTCGATAAAGTCCAGGGCGATGCGGTAATAGGTCGCTTTAATGGTGCGAAAGGTCTCGGTGTTGAAGACCACACCGTGCGTGGCAAGCTTGCGGAACAGCGCCTTGGCGATATCGATACACATCTTGGAGAGACCGGCATTGGGATTACTTTGTGACAGCGGCTGGTGCTTGTGATCATAGTTATCCGCAATATCGACCTGGCAGAGGCGGTTGGTTGAATAGTTACGTTTAACCTCTGATAACACGCCTATCTCAAGCCCCCAGTCACTTGGGATACGAATGTCATTAAAGACATCCGCACGCATGGAGAACTCACCGGCTAACGGGTAGCGGTAGCTGTCCAGGTATTCGAGGAAGTTGTCATAACCTAACACCTTCTTCAGCGCGCGAATCAGTGGCGTAACCAGCAAGCGGCTGACTCGGCCATTCAGGCGCCCATCGGCGTGACGTGCATAGTAGCCTTTGCAGAATTCATAATTGAAGCTGGGATTTGCCACTGGGTAGATAAGGCGAGCCAGCATCGAGCGGTCATAGGTAAGAATATCGCAATCGTGCATGGCCACTGAGGAGGCCTTGCCAGATGCGAGGATATAACCGTAGCAGTACCAAACATTACGTCCTTTACCCATCTCTTTTGGGGCAAGGCCTTTTTCTTGCAGGAGTTTGTCGATAGCATGTAGCCGCGGACCATCATTCCATAACAGTCGGTGATGCTGTGGCAGCTCTGAAAAGAAGTCGCGGGCATGGTTATATTGGTCTTCATCTGCACGATCAAGCCCCACCACCACTTCACTTAGATAAGGCACTTCTTTAAGCTCACTAATAATGCAGGGCAGTGCTGGCCCTTCAAGTTCTGAGAACAGGGAGGGTAGTACCAGTGACATGGGGCGTTGTTTGGAAAAACTGATTAACTCCTTTTCCAGTTCGTCAACAGGGCGCTTGGTTAGATTATGAAAGTTAGTGATGATCCCATTTTGATAAAAGTCACCCATTGTTTAGTCCTCTATGTTCTGATCGATGATCAGGTTGATCGCTTCATTCCAGCCGCCAGGGCCTGGCGATGTGGGGCGGATAAGATGATTGATGTGTGAGGCATCAGGGGCACTGCCAGCAGGGTTGGAGATCAGTACCGCGATATCGGCCTGCGCTAGCATTTGCACGTCATTATGGCTGTCACCCAGTGCAACGGTTATCCATTGGGTTTGGGGTTCCAGTTTTTGATATTGTTGCAATAGCCAATTCATGGACTGGCCCTTATCGACAGGGCGCATAACGTGATAAAAACGCCCGCCGTGGGTCAATGCAAGATCGTAGTGACGGAGCTCTTTTGTAAAGCGTTCGAGAGATTCCTCATCTTGCTGCCATAAAATCGGTTCGCTGAAAAGGCGGGTATGGGCGCGTTGGGCGCTCTCTTTATCCAGCCCGGTGTGTGCCACCAACGCCTCAATACTCATGTCGTTAAACCCGCAAAAACGAAAATTAAATGTGTTGCGTAAGTTGTTTAGTGCGCTGATGATCTGCGGATAGTCGCAGCCAAAACAGGTGGTGGTAGCTTCCAGGTAGGGAAAGTAATTCGGTTCGCTGATCACCACACTGCCGTTCTCGGCAATGATTGGGTGGTGATTGTTTAGTTCAGCCGCGAAGGGTTTCATCTCTTCAATGGTTTTACTGCTGTTGAATATCAGTGGCAGGTTCATCTCTGCAAGCTGTTGCAGTGCGGGCTTTGCCGGAGACCAGTCATAGTTGTGATGGTCCAGCAGCGTGCCGTCGAGGTCGGTAAATATCAGCAGCTTCTTCATGATGCCACCGCCCTGGCATTAATCTCATAGATCTGGTGATCGTCATTCAGTTTAAGCACAAGGTCAGCGCGGTCAGGCATCTCTTCCAGATTAGTGCGGGTGATGCGTTCATAGTGCATCACAAATCGTGCAACCTGTTCGGCTGTCATTACGCCACTTTGTTCACCATGGCTGGTGGCGGCCAACTTTTGCTCCTGAAGGGCGCGCCATTCAAACACCTTTTCCATCGCCGGTATCTTTAGCATCAGCAATACGTCGATCTTATCGAACAGGGTCTGATAACAGGTTGTCAGTTGCTCATTAACATAGTGCCGCCAACGCCCATCGCTATCTTCCTCTGCCTCGAGTGAGTTAATCGCTTGTGAAAGCGCTGATGCTGGCTGTGGATGGGAACCTACACACCACCCTTCAAAAAGCATGATATCGACAGGCTGAGCGAGTGATGACCACTGTTCAACGGGCGCTCTGTCATCGATCGCTTTATCAAATCTCGGGAGGGAAATTTCAGTTTGTGATGATTGCAGTTGTTCAAATAAGGATAAGCCCAGCGGCAAATCATGGGTGCCTGGAACACCACGGGTCTGTAGTAGGGGATGAACAGTCTCGGCCAGTGTTGTACGCTGATCACGAGTGAGATACAGATCATCGATAGAGAGGGTTGTGACGCATTTATCAAAACCCTTTTCAATAATCAGTTGAAGAATTTGGCAGAGTGTTGACTTGCCAGAGCCCTGTGCACCATTAATACCCGCGATCAGTGTTTGATCATTCTGTTGCTGCACCAGCCACGCCGCTAGCGGGATGTAGAGATCGGCTAAAATATTGTCAGGCAGACTGCTCTTATCGATACACGCTTTTAATAACAACTCATCGAAGTCTGCAGAAACCTTATCTGCAACTGCTGTGAAGCTATCACGCTGTTTTAGTGCGATCGCTTCAGGCCATTGAATGCTTTTATTTCTCATATTATCCATTACAGGGCAGATACTGTGCCGATTAATATAAGATATTGAATTATGAGGTGAATATTGAGTAATGCGGGTGATTGATGTGATTGGGCGCATCAATATGGTGCGCGCCATTATGAGGTTTCACCATGTTGATGCGGTCATGAGGATTAATAGATCAAATGATATTGGTACTGACATCGACCAGCTATTCATCGAAACGATGAAGGTTTCTGTACAAAGGGGAAATAGGGGAATCTTTAAGAAGGGCGATGGATCTCAGGGGCTGTATATGAAGGGGGTAGTGGTGAGCACTCACCACAATCTATGGCGCAGATGAACGACAACGTAATTACCGTGAATTGTTTCATGCAGAATTGAATAATGATGAGATAAAAGAAATTCGCAACGCAGCCACCTTCTCAATGCCGCTTGGCTGTGGTCAGTTTAAATTGAATGTTGAAATAATGTTAGGTCGCACAATTAGGACAGTCCCACAGAGAGCGGCCAGAGAGTGGGGCGCGAGCATAGATGAGAAAGGTTATGGCGCCTTATTATTGTTTGCACTTCAATGTAACTGAAGTAATAGATACATTATTGATGGTGTATGGCAAAATAGCGCTCAAATATACACAAAAAATGATCGATGCATTGAACGAGATGCATTGAGTGACAGGACAGACAATGAAAACATCTTCACGCCTAACATATCTAACTGTGCTATTCGCAGCACTACTGACCACCGGTTGCGCCACGACCTATTACAACACCATGGAAAAATTTGGCATACACAAGCGCGACATACTGGTCGACAGGGTTCAGGAAGCCCGTGATGCACAAGTGGATTCAAAGCAGCAATTCAAATCCTCTCTCGACCGTTTTAGCAAAGAGCTGAATTTCTCTGGCGGCGAGCTGGAAGATAAATATGAAAAGCTCAATGATGAATATGAGGAGAGCGAGGAAAAGGCTGCAGAAGTGAGTCACCGTATCGCCAAGGTAGAAGAGGTCGCCGATGCACTGTTTGACGAATGGAAACAGGAGATCAGCGAATATACCAGCAGCAAATTACGTCGTAGCAGTGAACAAAAGCTGAGTCAAACAAAGCGTCACTACAGAAAACTCCTCACAGCGATGAAACGCGCAGAATCGAAGATGGCCCCAGTACTGGGGGCCTTTAAAGATCAGGTGCTGTTCCTTAAGCACAACCTCAATGCCAAGGCCATTGCCTCCCTGCAAGGTGAACTGGTGAGCATTGAAGGCAGCGTCACCAGCTTGATCAAAGAGATGGAGGCCTCCATCAAGGAAGCAGATACTTTCATTGCCACCATTGCGGAAGAATAAGAAATTAGGAATAGGGGATAGCTCGACATGCCCGATCAGATGACACCCGCTAAACAGGAGGCAGACGAAGCCCGGCCGATTGAGGCACCCGTCAAGGCAGAACGCCGCCGCCTGAACTGGTGGCAGCAGAGTTTGGTGCTGTTTTTCACCCTCACCGCCGCCATCATTGCATCAGTGTGGATTATTAAGGTCTATCTTTTCCCAGCAGAATTTAAACCCGTTACGTTAGATGTCGAAGAGACGCAGACGCTGGAGAGGAAATTACAGCGGCTAGATGTGCTTGAAGGCGGACAGGCGCGCACGCAGCAAGGCTCGGAAGGATTAACCCCCGAGGCCTATAGCGAGGTTGGCGCGCGTCGTGAAATCACATTTACTGAGCGAGAATTAAACGCCTTGCTGGCTAAAAATACTGATCTGGCACACAAGGTTGCTATAGACCTGGCGGAAGATCTGCTCAGTGGCAAACTCCTGCTGCCGGTCGATGAAGACTTCCCCGTCATTGGAGGGCAAACCATCAAGGTGAGGGCAGGGCTGGAGCTGGCCTATGCCGATAACCGTCCGCGCGTGATATTAAAGGGGGTCACAGTGATGGGGGTACCGATGCCTAATGCATGGCTCGGTGGGATGAAAAATATTGATCTGATCGAAGAGTTTGGTGAGCAGCAAGGATTCTGGCAAGCCTTTGCCGATGGGGTTGTTTCGATCAATGTCGCTGACGGCGAGCTGAATATTAAGCTCAAGGAGTGACCGCGTCATCTGTCATGCGATAGCGCGTGCTGCCTCCACGTCATAAATATACGTTATGTTGTCATTCGGCAGGTCGTTGATAAGTTAGGTATCATAATGGCCTCCAGCGCGGTGGTTGCGCCATGGCGTAATCGTGCAAGAAAACCCGGGTTATTTGAAATAAAATGCACATAACAAAACCAATAGAGAGCGACGGAACCTCATTGGTGACGTTAGGCAGAATAGGTTAAATGTAAATGAAACTTTTATTGGCATTGTTTTTTATATTATTAACAGGCTGCGTTGGAATACCTGAAAATGTGGAACCAGTTAATAACTTTAAATTGGAGCGGTATCTTGGGGAGTGGCATGAAATAGCGAGGTTGGATCATTCATTCGAACGAGGCTTATCTCGAGTAACCGCAAACTATAGTATGCGTAGCGATGGTGGTGTAAAGGTTATAAATCGTGGATATTCAGCAGAAAGTAATAGTTGGAAAGAAGCTGAAGGAAAAGCTTATTTTGTTGATACTGAGGATCTTGGTTACTTAAAAGTTTCTTTCTTTGGGCCTTTTTATGGTGCTTATATCGTGTTTGAGCTTGACCATGATAATTATCAATATTCACTAGTGTCTGGCCCTAATAAATCCTATCTATGGCTTCTATCTAGAAGCCCAAAAATGAACGAGGATAAAAAGTCTTTTCTAATAAAAAAAGCGACTGAATTGGGTTTTGATACCAATAAATTAATATTTGTAGAACATGAGTAACGACCATGCGATTCCAATGTTTTTTTAAACACATGAACCACAAGAGTCAATATGAAAGCGTTATTGCTAGTAGCACACGGTAGTCGAAGAAAACAATCGAATGATGAGGTGATATTACTCGCCGAAAAAATTAAGAATAAATGTTCACGACAATATAGTATTGTTAATGCTGCATTTTTAGAGCTTTCAGAGACGTTGATTCCAGATGGCATTAAACAATGCGTTACTGACGGCGCGTCATCTATTATTGTTTTGCCATATTTCCTTAATTCGGGAAGGCATGTGGTTGAAGATATTCCTAATATAATAAATGACTGTATCGTTCAGTACCCTAATATTGATATCAGACTTGCGCCACATCTGGGCGCATCATCTTTAATGATAGATCTTCTGATCTCTTCTGCAGAGACAGCCAACACGGTTGAGCTTTAATATTTTTAAGCAATTAATTCAGGCCATGCCTGGAAAATCGTTCCAGCCTGACCTCCGTTTCGCTGTGGGTTCGCTAGGCGGAAAAAAGTGTACCTTTGTCCTGATGACCGTTAAGTAAAAAATCTTCTGCGGTTATCAGATCAAATCCACTGCACAGAAACATTTTTCGCTCTTTTTTCAATAAATATTCGGCGGCCTTAAGTTTGGTCACAATACCCCCGGTTGCAAATTCATTGTTGGGTGTATGTTTTTGCATTAACGCCTTTTTGGGAATAGCTGACATATGCGGAATAATTTTTGCGTCTGAAAAATCGGTAGGGTTACTGTCATAATAGCCGTCGATATCACTGAGTATTACCAAAAGATTTGAATTGGTATGGTGTGCAACATGTGCGGCAAGCTGGTCATTGTCACCAAACAACTGCTCAGAGGTCGTAGTAATATCGTTTTCATTAACGATAGGAAGAATATTATTTTCCAGCTGGGCATTGATGATTTGTTTGAAAATATCAATATGGGTAATAGAATCAAAATCTTCTTCGGTGGTGAGTATCTGGCTGATATCTATATCATAGATATCAAACAACAGCTTATAACCACTCATCAGTATAGGCTGACCAACTGCTGCCAGGACCTTTTTACTAATGCGTTTTTTACGGTCAAGCCGCAAGGCTGTGTATCCTGCGGCAACCGCACCAGATGAAACAAGTACGACCTCATATTCTTTTTTCAGCTTGCTGATCAGCGAAACCAGGTTAAGCATTCGCTCTTTGGCAATGGCATTATTCTCGGTTAATACGCTACTGCCAACCTTTAATGTAATACGCTGCACACTATCTCCTCTACAGATGGACATGTTCCTCTAAATAAATACATGCCAGTCAATTCTAACAAAAAAAGCGCTAAAAATCGACATCATACCCAGGTCACAGGTCATAGATAAGGATATTTAGGGTCAGAGTAAAAACTCATAGGACGCTAAGCGGAAAAGAGGGGGCGCTACCCTTTTTTTCTATTTTTGAGTGTTTGAACTTATATATCCGTTAACCGGGTCGCCCATCGATTCTAGGACGAGCCAAAAAGGGGGTATAAATAGCAATAAACAACATAAAGGTGCAGATCCATAATAGCTGGGATGCCGCAATCCACAGCGCGTGCCACTCAGGCAGGAAGGGTGGCATAACCACTCGAATAAAGCAGCCTGTTAGCAATAGTGGTAGGCATAACGTTAATACCGCTGGTGGGCGGGTGACTTTTCGGCCAGTATGCCCCAGTGCAACACGCGCCATCATGCCGATGGTCATCATCCCAATACCGCCATAGGCAAAGGCGTGTAGAGCCAGTTTCGAACTAAACTCGACGTAATGCGCGGCAGATGTAATGGCAAAGCCGATGATGATCCAACCGTAGGCGAGGTAGAGAACCCATAGCAGCGGTTTACGCCAGATGCCAGGGGTATGCCAGCCGACGATGCGGATGGTGTGCAGCAGGCATAACAGTGCCGCACAGAGGGCTGCGATAGCGGGTAGGGTAAGCAATAGCTCGCTCACCATAAAGATGAGTAATAACACCACGCAGCTGATGTCGAGCCAGCGACGGTTGGTGAGGGTAACCGGGTAGCCGACACCGTTGGTGATAAACATCGGGATCATGCGGCGACCCAGCAACAGAATCAAAAAGATGATGAGATAAAGAGCGCAATAGAGAGTGCTATCAAGCCTAAGCTGAAGGTTATGACTTAGCAGGCCCAATAGTTCGAGATAGAAAAACAGGTTGATGACCGTTAATGCGACCAGCACGAGCCACACCCCAAGCGACTTGTAATGGCTGCTTTTGATGATGGGATGCAGTATTGCGATACACAGTGCGATATTAAAACTGAGATCAAACAGCGCCATTAACAGCAGTGCATTGGGGTGCGCGACAAACGGCATCATGCGCGCCGCCAGCCATAGCAGTAGTAACAGCATCAGCGGCCAGCCGTGGAGGGTGGCAATGCCGGTCCAGTTGCGCACCGCGGTTAGCAGAAAGCCGGTAATTACCGCAATAGCGTAGCCGTAGAGCATCTCATGGCCATGCCAGAGGATGGGCGAGAGTGCGGGAATGGCGATTGGATTGAGGCCGAACCCTGTCATCGAAAACCACAACAACACCGATACCACCGCAAACAGCGAACCGAACAGGAAGAAAGGGCGGAAGCCGAGTTGTGCTAGCGCAAATTGTTTAGTGGGGGTGGGCGAGGGCATGGGGGTAATATAAAACGCTGGTGGCGGTGTGTCGCGGGTTAAATGAATAACTTCGCCGGATCAGGTGTGCTGATTGATTCTTTTTTACAGATATAAGGCTAACAAGCCCGGCTCAGAAAAAATCGGGTTTACGCGGGTTTACGGCTTTACGCATTGGATTGATTAAGCAGCGCTTCAAATGCGGTGATGCCTAACTGAACCAGCGAGTAGGTTTCATCAATCGCCCTGGCGACATCGTCATCTAAAACGTCGAGCCCTGTCAGGATGTCTCGCGAGTCGCTAAAGCCCTGGTCGATCCCTTTACCGATAGTGTCTAGAAACTTTTGTAATACCGCTGGTTCGCCTTCACCGCTATGTTGCATTTTGAAGCTGTCATAAAAACCGGTGGAGAGCCCGATGATGCGATCGGCTGTGCCCTGAGGACTGAAGTCAATATCTGATACGGCGGCCTTTTGTATCGTTTCTTGATCTAGCTTTGGATCTGGCTCGGGGCCGAGTCGCTCGTTCAGATTGTCGATGGCAGTACGCAGCAATAGTGCAAGTGGTTGATCCTTTACGCTGATGGTGGCTTCGCTGGACTTCATGATAGCGATATTAAGTGTGGTTTTATGCAGCTGTGCGGGCCTCTGTGCTGGCCTCTGAGCAGGGCGCAACGCTTTTGCAGTTGGGTTGTTATTGGGTAGGCCTGTTGGTGGGATAGCCATGATGATCTTCTTTTAAAGTTTGTTATGTAGTTCCTATGTTTATCGGCCTGGGTACCACCTGACTATACGCAGTTCGCTGAGAAGGCCCTGAAACGCCGGAAACTCGGGTTTGGAGCCTGACTCGGATCTGGATCCAAATTCTCAGAATGTCACAACGATGTTAAATCTGCTGGTTAACCTGCATGTCAGTTATAGACTTCAATTGATGAGTCGATATCTCTGTACTGGACATTGTTTTTGCACGTGAATATAAAAATATGATATGGATGTTATTGAAATAACCTATTGTTTTAATTTAGATAATAATAAAAAAGAATCTTTCGAGCTAAGGCTGGACGCTAATACCCTTGAGTTGATAGTCGAGGCGGATGAGCGACCTGAGCCCGAGTGGATTGCGCTTGAAAATAATCAATGTCCGAATTGCCCTTATAAAAAAGAGACGCAGCCGCATTGTCCTGTGGCAAAAAATCTTGTCAATATTGTAGACCGCTTTGATGATATCTGTTCGTATGAAGAGATTGACCTTGAGGTGATTACCGATGAACGACGTGTCACACAAACGACCACGGCACAACGAGCGATTAGTTCATTACTGGGGCTTATTTTTGCGACGAGTGGTTGTACCTACACCGCGTATATGAAGCCAATGGCGCGTTTCCATTTACCACTAGCGTCACAGGAGGAGACAACCTTCAGAGCTGCGGGAATGTATTTACTCGCGCAGTACTTTCAGAGAAAAACAGGCGAGGGTGGTGAGTTGAGCATGGACGGACTTAAGAAGATTTATCAGGACCTTCATGTGGTTAATATGGCTATTTCAACGCGGATTCGGAGTGCTTTGTCAGCAGAGTCATCGGTCAATGCATTGGTGATTCTTGATGCGCGTGCGAACATGATACCGTTTGTGATTGAAGATTATCTCGATGAGATTCAAGCGTTGTTTGATGCGTATAAATCCGACCATGTTTAATGCGTGATCAGCGCAGAAGGCAATTTGTTTCATGGCTCAAACAAAATGCCTTCTGCGCTGCGACAGGTTAGTTACTCTGCGTCGTCTAATGAAGAGACTATGTTTGGCAATTCATTAGAGAGGATATCCAGGTTTGGTTGCATGATGATCTCAATGCGGCGATTGAGTTGTCGGCCTTCTTCACTATCGTTACTGGCTCTTGGGTGAAATTCACCAAATCCGGCTGCGGATATATTTTCAGCGGAGACCCCTAATCCCGATAAAAGATGAACGACGGCAAGTGCGCGAGAGGTTGATAGTTCCCAGTTGCTCGGGAAACGAGCGCTACTAATGGGGTTGTTATCAGTATGGCCTTCAATTTGAAAACGTCTATCTGAAAACTGGCTCAGTACTGCCGCAATCTGCGTCAATGCTTCGCTGCCTTCGCTGTTTAAACTGGCGCTGCCACTTTTGAAAAGGACATTGTTTGGCAGATTGATCGCAATTCGGCCTTGCTCAATACTGACGGTTAGTTGGCCGCCGTCAATCATGGTTTTCAGGCGATCAACAAATTGCGCATAAATTTCATTACGTCGCTTGGTTTCTGCCTCAATATTTTTCAGTGTGGCCATTTGAGCGCGAGAATCAGAAAGTTCTTGTTGAAGCGCTGCTTTTTTCTGCTCAAGTTTTTCGATGTCATTCTGTGTGGTTGATGCTGTATTGAGGGCCACTTTTAACTCTTGTTCTGTTAATTCAATCTGTTTCTGATTACGGTCGATTTCTCCCTGTGCCGAAGTAACCTTTAATCTGGCATCTTCTAATTCCAGTTCTGTTTGAGCAATGATTTGGTGATTCTGATTGATTTCATCCTGCGCAGTCTTTAATGTAAGGCGCATGGTATCTATTTCTGCTAACGCGATATCGTGTTTTCCGCTGGATACACAGCCGGTTAAAAGAACTGGAATAAGTGCTGTGAAGATCATTAGTAGATGTTTCATGCTAGCTCCCTGGCAATCTTTGCCTTGGTGACACGAAGATTTAACTTCGTTAAAAAATATTGAGTGGAAATTTTTCAGGAGCTTAACAGAGAGAGCGGTGCACAAAGGATGGACTGGGTCACACTTCTAGCGGCTACTTATGTTTTTTATTGTGTAACGCCGATAATGGATGGGATAAAATTAATTAAATTAATATGTAATTGTAATCTTCGTTAGTCACTGTTTTAATTCAATAAGACTATCGTCACCATGAAAGGGAATTCTATTAATGAAAGAACTGCGAAGAACTGAGCGTGTTGTACCTGCACAGCAGCCAAAAGGAACGCTGGTGCTGTCTGTAAACGGTGACAGTTTTGAGGTGAAGTCGTTACGAGATGTATCGCCATTTGGTATTGGTGTCTGTATTGAGAGCGATTTGGTGAAAGAATCTGCGGTTCGTTTAAGCTATCAAGCTGGAATTGAAGATTTAGAGGTCTTTGGTGTTGTTGCCTGGAGTGCGCCAATAGTGGAGGGTGACAATGTTCAGGCAGCACCACTGTTTCGCATCGGTATCTGCCTTCAGCCCGAAAACGTTGAAAGTAATCTTAGTTTTTACCACCTAATGACTGGTAAAGATTAGCCCGCTGACTGTTTGCGCTGCGCTTCGAGGCCACTCCAAAAAGTAGCCACGCCATCCAGCATCTCATTGCCATAATGGATGAATTTATCTTCATCGATTTCTCGATCAAAGTAGAGTTCTTCGAGTTCTTCCTGAGTGTGTGCGGCATGTTGTGATTCAATCAGCGCGTGCCAGGTGAAAAAGCCGAGCGGTAGTTTGATCTCACGGGTGTCATTAAACTTCTCAAACCCTTTAACCAGTTGATCCCAGAACCCTGCTGCAGCCCAGTTTTCGACCGCATAACTGGCAGCCTGTGAAATCAGGTAATCTTCGTTGCCGTAGATACGGGTGAGTTCATCACAATAAAAGAGGGTGGATTCGGTGCCGTGACGGCGTTTGCCAATATCGGTAAATTCAAGGCCGAGTTTTTGTGCCATACGATAGAGCCACTCAAAATGAGCCGCTTTAAAACGGAACTGTCCACCTTCGACCGAGCCCTCAGTCGAGACAATGTCTGGGTTTGTTGCAGCGTCAGGGTTTTCATTAGCCGCCTTGCGTGCCTTTTTGGCGTTAAAGATAACGCCGATCTCATTGGCGAGGATCTCTTTGGAGGCGTGCATGCCCTCTAGCGTATCGGCGTTGATAGTTTTGTGCAGTTGCGCGATCAAAAACAGATTGGAGAAGACTGAAAACTGCACGACGAATTCGCGCACTTGCGCTTTGTTCTGGTCGCCTTGCTCGAACCAGTTGCAGTAGTCATTACAGGTGATGATAGGGTGCTTTAATAGTTCCTGATTGATGCGTTGCTGAAAGGTGAGAAAGCTTTTGGCTTTGTCGATGGTGTAGCCAGGTGCATTTTCAATGAGTGCTTCGAGTGACGGTGTGGTGAGTCCTTCGATCTGGTTTTCAGTTGCAAATTTTTCGAGAGTGCTGTTGTCGGTCATGGCGATTTCCCTCTGTCTCTATGTTGGCTATTCATAGTCTGATTGTTGTTTGGGTGATGCCTGCTGGAAGGCGGCAAGCGTCATACAGTGTTCATCAATCTTAATTAATGTTGGATAGTCATCGGTATCGCAGCTAAAACGCCTGGCATTATAGAGCTGTGGTATCAGGCAGAGGTCGGCGATGGTAGGGGTGTCGCCGATGCAACAAAGGCTTTGGTGTTGCCCATGTCGAGTGAGCTGTTGTTCAATCGCTGTTAACCCCTCAGAAATCCAGTGCTGATACCATTGATGTCGCGCCTCGTCATCTTGTTGCATCTCGGTGCGAAGGTAATTAAGGATACGTAAATTATTCAGTGGGTGAATGTCACAACATATCTGCTGTGCAATTGACCTTGCCTGTGCGCGTGACGCGGCTGACTCGGGCAGTAGCGTGGGTGATGGGTAGCGCTCTTCGAGGTATTCAATGATGGCGAGTGATTGCGTGATCGATATGTCATCCTCAATCAGTGTTGGCACCAGCCCTTGAAGATTAACCTCGCGATAGGCTTCGGCATGCTGTTCGCCACCATCTTTTACTAAATGAATAAAGCGGGGGTTGTAAGCTAGCCCCTTTAAATTAAGCGCGATCCGTACACGATAGGCAGCTGTGCTGCGAAAGTAGGTGTAGAGAATGCGTTCACTCACGCTTTGACTACCTGTTCGATGCTGCCAAAGATTGAGTGTCCATCGAGATCAAGCATATCGATTTTGATCGTGTCGCCATGTTTCATAAAGGGGGTTGTGGCTTCGCCTCCTCCGATGATTTCAAGTACCCGGCGTTCGGCGAGGCAAGAGCAACCACGTGCGAGGTCATGGTTCGACACGGTGCCTGAACCGATGATGGTGCCGCTGCCAAGAGGGCGTGTTTTGGCCGCATGCTGAATCAGTTGTGCAAAACTAAACTGCATATCTTCACCTGCATCGGGATTGCCAAACTGTTCACCATTGAGATCTGTCATTAACGGCAGATGCAGCTTGCTATCACGCCAATGGTCACCCAGTTCATCGGGTGTGACCGCAACGGGTGAAAAGGCGGTCGGCGGTTTGCCGTGGATAAAACCAAACCCCTTGGCGAGTTCTGCTGGAATCAGGTTGCGCAGCGAGACATCGTTGACCAGCATCAGTAGTCGGATGTGACCGGCGGCATCGGCGGCACTGGTGCCGAGCGGTATATCGTCGGTGATCACGGCGACTTCAGATTCAAAGTCGATGCCCCACGCTTCATCTGCGGCGTGAATCGCATCGCGTGGGCCGATGAAGGTGTCACTGCCGCCCTGATACATCAATGGGTCTTCGAGAAAGCTGGGTGGCATCTCAGCACCGCGCGCCTTGCGTACGCGTTCAACATGGCTTAGATAGGCGCTGCCATCAAGCCATTGATAGGTGCGCGGTAGTGGCGCGGAGAGGCTGTAAAAGTCGAGGGGGCACCCTTCAATGGCCTCCTCGTTGAGTTCGCAGTAGATCTCCTGTAGTTGCGGCTGACAGACTGACCAGTGCTCCAGTGCCTGCTGCAGGGTGGGAGCGATCTGTGGCACCGCTATGTAGCGCGTCAGTGCTCGATTGGTGACGATCAGGGTGCCGTCACGTCCGCCAGTGTTGAGTGATGCCAGTTTCATTTTTTATCCCTTCTTTTTTATTCCTTCCAGGAATCGACATAGGCTTGCCATTCAATCTCCTCTGCCTGTGGTGCGATGGAAAGCGCATCACGTGTGTCGATCATCACGGCGACTTCATCGGTCGCCTTGCGTTCTGTTTTGACCCCGGCCGCCAGCGCCTTGGGGTGTGGCCCATGAGGAAAGCCACTGGGGTGAAAACTCATCATACCGGGGTGAATGTTATCACGCGAAAAAAACTCACCCATGTGATAAAAGAGTACTTCATCGTAGTCGTCATTGCTGTGAAAAAATGGCACTTTAAGTGCGCCGGGATCGCTTTCCATCGGGCGAGGACAAAACGTGCAGACCAGAAAGCGTGAGCTGACGAATGTCGCATGTGCCGATGGTGGTAGATGATAACGGTGGCTCATCAGTGGGCGGATATCGCGCCAGTTAACCCGCAGTGGCATCAAGGTGCCGTGCCAGCCGATTGCATCGAGTGGGTTGAATGGGAAGGTGATCGAAGAAAACTGGTTGCGTCGTTTAACCGCGACGCGCCATTCGGTTTCATCTTGCTGCGCACGAAAATCATCGTTGATCTGCGGGGTGTCGAGCACTGCTGGATCGAAGATCGCGTGATGGCCAACAATACCCTTGTCTGGCAGGGTGAAACTGTCATTGGTCGCCTCAATCATCAGCATACTGAGTTCGGCACGGGTCTCGATACGCCACATCGTGCCGCGCGGTAACATCACGTAATCGCCTTCGCGAATCGAGAGGTGGCCGTAGTCACAAAAGAGTTCTGCCTCGCCCTGATGGATGAAGAGCAGTTCATCGCCATCGGCATTACGCACCAGATGATCCATGTTTTGGTCGGTACGCCAGAAGCGCATCATCACATGGTCGTTACCGAGTAGTTGTGTTGCCTCCCACGGTGTGGCGGCCGGTTGATTGAGTTTGGTGCAGTCGAAGGCGCGCGGTTTGAGAGCCCCTTCAAACTCGCTCCAGCCAGTGGGCGCATGTTTGTGATACATCTGCGTGGCGGGGCCAAAGAAACCCTCTTTGCCAAGCTCACGTTCGAAGCTGTTGGCGGGCAGATCGGTATGTGCCTGACGTGAGGTCTCACCTTCGCTGCGCGGTAATGTGATCCATGTCGGCATCTAAATCACTCCTCGTTTGATCTGATCCAGTTCAATTGATTCAAATAGTGCGCGGAAATTGCCTTCGCCAAACCCGTCGTTGCCCTTGCGTTGGATGATCTCAAAAAAGATTGGACCGATCACGGTTTGGGTGAAAATCTGTAGCAACATCCCTTTTTTATTTTCAAGGTCACCATCAATCAGGATACGGCGTTTTTTCAGTTCTTCAAGCGGTTCGCCGTGGCCGGACAGGCGTTCATCGACCATCTCGTAGTAGGTGTCGGGGGCGTCGAGCAGTTCAATGCCGTTGGCCTTGAGCATGTCGACACTTTGATAGATGTTGTCGCTGGTGAGCGCGATGTGCTGAATCCCTTCGCCGTGGTAGGCATCGAGGTACTCCTGAATCTGTGATTTGCCATCGGAAGGTTCGTTGATCGGGATGCGAATCTTGCCGCAGGGGCTGGTCATGGCGCGTGATTTAAGGCCAGTCTTCTGGCCGCTAATATCAAAATAACGGATCTCGCGGAAACCGAACAGTTTTTCGTAGAAATGGGCCCATTCATCCATGCGCCCGTTATGGACGTTATGGGTGAGGTGATCGATCTCCAGTAGTCCTGCACCGCGGGGATTAAGATTTGTCCCTTCGATCGAGATAAAATCGACATCGTAGATCGAGCGATCCTGATAGCGATCAACCAGATAGAGCACACTGCGACCGATACCGCGGATCGCCGGGATATTGAGCTCCATCGGCCCCACTTTACTTTCAAACGGCTCTGCGCCGAGTTCAATCGCGCGATGATAGGCGAGCGCGGCATCTTCAACGCGGATCGCAAAGGCGCAGCATGATGGCCCGTGCACGGCAGCGAAACTCTGCGCGAAGCTGTCGGGTTCGTGATTGATGATGAAATTGACGCTGCCTTGACGGTAGAGCACGACGTCTTTGGAGCGATGTTTGGCGATAGCGGTAAAGCCCATCTGGCGGAAGAGTGCTTCAAGCGCTCGAGTGTCGGGAGCGGTGTATTCGATGAACTCAAAGCCATCGGTGCCCATCGGATTCTCTGCATTTTGCATCATGCCACCTCGCTAACGTTAAGTGTATGCGCGTTTTAACGGTATACCAATCATATATCGACCGATCGCAGCGCTTTTGCCACTTAATGCAGTAACAGTGCCATTTGAAGGTGTTTGATGGTAACTATCTGTTAGTGATCGCGTTTGTTTGAGGCTTGCTGGTGAGCATCAAGCCTTGTGTTGAAAAGCTGACGGATTAAGTGAGGGGGTAAAGCAGTAAAATGAAGCGGGTAGTCGAAATGGGCATTCATGAAGATGCAGCGGATAGTAGAAATGGGCATCAAGGAAGATGCCCATTGGGATAATTTTTGGTGGGCTGTTATTCGCCTTCAGCGGCTGCTTCGCTCTCAGCTGGCTTGTTTTTTGAAAGCACAAATTCGCTGATGGCGGTGAGTTCTGCGCCCTTAATGTTAGGGAAGGCAGGCATCACCATTTCGCCTTTGCTGATGATGATTGAGATCGCCTCAACATTGGCCCTTTCTGGAGAGATGTCGTAGATGTGGCCTCCTTCAGGTGTGTGACAGTCAATACAGGCATTGCTGAAGATCTCTTCGCCAGTATTGCCGGCAACTGGGGTGAAGTCATTTGACACAGAACAACCGGTGGTGGCTGCAATGATGGTGGCCGCGCTCAGCATAGTCAGGCGTTTCATCTAATCCTCTCTTAAAACTTATGGTTGGGGGGGGTATCGCGAAATTGAAGAGAATGCTACCAAAATTGTGAGGGCGTTGGAACTACTGTGGTGAGTTCTTTTTTAGAATGAGGTGTGGTTGTGATCGCTGATATGATTTTAGCTGTTCATAACTACAGATTTTTCTGTGACTCACGATATTAATTAGAACTGGGTGTTATATATGAGAACGAAATGAAGGCTTCTTTTTTGTATGGTCTATAGTGTTAAAGATAATCCAGCATTGATTGGTGCGATCCCCATTTCACTTTGTTTGTGTGGCTTGCTAGCTAGCACCTCTCTTTCGATGCACTAGCCTGATGATTGAAATAACTATCATCGGTCTCTGTCTGGTTGTCATTACGATTCTATTGGTGCGTCTGCAGCGCCTCTCCAAAAACACCGATGTGTTGCACCATCAGCACGGGGTATCAAAAGAAAAGCTTGATTTGATTGCCAATTACCGACGTATCTCTAAAACTGCTCCATGGGTCTGGCACATCGAACGAGATGTGGTTGAGTGGAGTGATGAGGTGTTTGAGATGCTGGGTTATGAACCCGGTTCATTTGAAATGGATCGGGAATTTTACATGAGTTGTGTCTATCCCGATGATCGACCCCTGGTAGAAAAAGCGCTTGTGCGGATGCTTGATCGTCATACGATCGGTTCGATGGAACATCGAATTTTTACCCGTAAAGGAGAGCTGCTGTGGATTGAGCAACGAGCAGAGGTTTTTCGTGATGCGGCAGGCAAACCAGACTACGTCGTTGGCGTTTGTCAGGAGGTGACGGCAAGGAAAATATCTGAACTAGATTTTATGGAGAAGAAACGTACGCTGCGTTTGATTCTTGATAACGCACCCATGGGAATCTGGTTGCAAGATATCGATGGGCGACTGTTGTTTGTGAATAAGGCTTTTTGTGAAGCGCTTGGTATGCCGGAAGAGAAATTCCTGTCGATCAATCATTACGCCGAAATCTATCCTGGTGAAGAAAAGGCTGTGATGGATAGCATGGCCTCAGATGAGGCTGTCCTGGCTCAAGAAGGGCCGCATCGTTCATATGAGACGCTGAGATTTTCTGATGGGCGACTACATGATCTTGAAATTATAAAAATAAGATTGACGAATAATGAAGGTGGTGTGAGTGGTCTGATTGGTCTAAGCACCGACATTACACAGCGTAAAATAGCGGAAGAAAATCTTAAATTCCTGGCTCATCATGATGGCCTGACCGGCCTCTATAACCGTAATTATTTTGTTGATCAACTACGAAAGACATTTGCGATTGCACAACGGCAAAATAATCACGGCGCGCTGTTATTTTTTGATTGCGATCACTTTAAGTCGATCAACGATTCGCTCGGTCATCAGATTGGCGATGAAATCCTCAAAGAGATGGGCGAACGGCTTAGTCGAAATGTTCGTGAGGAAGATGAGGTGGCACGTTTGGGTGGTGATGAATTTGTGGTGATGGCGGTGAATATTGGCGAGGACCAGCGCGTTGCAGCTGAACGGGCGCAAAGTATTGCGGAAAAACTTAAAGATGCTCTGCTGATGCCTTTTGAAGTAGCTGGTCAGTTACATCACTTAACACCGAGTGTCGGTGTGAGTCTCTTTCCTCAGGAGGATCAAACGGCAGACGACGTATTGAAGCATGCTGATACCGCAATGTACCGTGCAAAGGATGCAGGGCGAAATGCGATTCGTTTTTTTATGCCGAGCATGCAAGAAGAGGTTGAACAGCGCCTGCGAACACAAACAGAACTGAGGCATGCGATCGCAAATGATGAGCTAGAGTTACACTATCAGCCACAAATAAATGCCAGTACGGGCGTGACTGGCGTTGAAGCATTGATACGTTGGAATCATCCTGAGCGAGGCATGGTCTTTCCCGGGGACTTTATTGATGTGGCCGAAGAGAGCGGGTTGATTATTCCGATGGGTGAGTGGGTATTGCAGAATGGTTTGATGCAACTCAAAAAATGGCAGGCTGAAGGATTGGAGTTGGGTACGCTGGCGATTAATGTGAGTCCAAAACAGTTTCATCAGGATAGCTTTGTCGAATATGTAAAAGGGCTGTTAAATGAAATGGAGATGAGTGGTGATCTGCTTGAGCTGGAGTTGACGGAAAATATTCTGCTGGATCAAACGGCCGAAACAGTGAGTAAGATTGAGGCGCTGAAGGAGGTTGGTGTACTCTTTTCAATTGATGATTTTGGCACCGGTTACTCTTCGATGGCCTATTTAAAACAGTTGCCACTTGATCGACTTAAGATCGATAAATCGTTTGTCAGTGATATTACAACGAATATTAATGATGCCCATATCGTTAAAACGATTATTGGTATGTCACATAATCTGGGCCTGGAGTTGATCGCAGAAGGTGTTGAAACAAAAGAAGAGATGGATTTTCTGATTGAAAATGGTTGTGATGATTTTCAGGGTTATTATTTTGCGCGGCCGATGCCTGCAATGAAGGTGATTGAGTTCTGTGATGCGTATCGCCCTGTACTCGCGCAGGAATAGTGGTAATTGATTAAAGCCAGCGTTCGTCTGGGTAGTGCCCATGTTTGATTCTTGAAATGCTTTCTCGCATGATTTCACGTCCCCATTTAAACTCTTTATAGAGACAGACAAAGCGCCACATGTCGCGCAGTACTTTGAGGCGATCTTTCAAAGGGAGTGCCATTAAAGCCGCTGGAAAATCGGCCTCATGAGGTCTGGCGAAGGCGATTTTAAGTGGGTTCCACTGGTCGGTGGTGCGTCGAACTTCGGTTGAAATCATCTCGCGATAGAGTGGTTGCAGTGCGCGGTTATGAATCGCTGATTCGATAATGGCCTCGCCCGCGATGGCACCGGAATGTAGTGCACAACTCATCCCTTCACCAATCATATTAAGAAAGCCAGCGGCCTGGCCAGTGATCAATACATTGCCTTTACCAAAGACGTAGCGGTTGATGAGTGATGGGCCAAAGTTTTCAGCGCAGCCTTCGTGGTCAACATCTGCAGGCTTAAGATGGACGCCGTGTTTATCCTGTAGATAATTGGCGACATGTTGATGACGCTGATGAAAGTTATCACCGCGTTTAAAACCAACGCCGACAATCTGTCGGCCATCACGCGCGTGGCTCCAGGTATAGTGGCCTAGCTCAGGGTGAAACCAGAAATGAAAGTATGCGTCATCCAATGGGCAATCGATGATCTCATGAAATTTCTGGCCGACAAAAAACCACGGGATCTGCTGTGGGTAGTCGGGATAGAGTGAGCGCAGCACGGGTGAACTGGGGCCATCGGCACCAATCACATAGCGGCTTTTGAACTGAACTTCATCACCACCTTTTTTACGGGTAGTAACAATTTGGTCATCACCCTGAGCTTCCATGCGAATAAATGAGGTCTGGTCATGCACTTCTGCGCCACTTGCTTCAATGGCCCAGTGGTCTGCATATTTACGATGCAGATGCGGTGTGGTGCCACCAAAAAAATCCATCGACATAGAGACCATTGATGGGAAGTGAAAGGTGACCCCGCGGCAGGCGGTGGGTGCATGCAGTGCTTGTTGTGGAATCGGGCCAAAATTCTCTAATATAAAACGGTGGCCGCGTGGGGAGAGAATGCCGCTACAGATCTTATGACGTGGCAGCTCGCGCTTTTCGATGATCAGTGTTTCAAGCCCGGCATCATGTAGCCGTTTGGCCGCGGCGGCGGCTGCGAGACTGGCACCTACAATGATGACATCCACAGTGCGTATTTCGTTTGGCATTGTTTTAGGTTTCCATTAAATCGGCAATATGAAGGACAGGCAGCTCACTGATTTGTGACATTACGATGCCATCTTCTGCACATTCGACCACGATGCGTTGCACGCTACGACCGTTGAGTATCCACGCCCCCTGTTCTTTGCTATCGAGCATCGGTTGTATTGCGTTAAGGCCACCTGCCGCGGTGGGGATTGCATTGCGTTGCAGGTCCAGGTTGATCTGGCAGCCCTGTTGATGGCGCAGTTGGTCGTAGTGTGTGGTTTTCAATTTATGATCAAGGTGAAAGGCACGCGCTTCGATTAAATAGAGGTCGTCGGCATTTAGTTTTTTAGTGAGTGCGCTTAACTGGCTTAGGCTATGGCCCAGCGCAAAGAGTTCGGTTGCGGGTAACCATTGGCGCAATGATTTCAGTAGCAGGCCATTATTCACATAGAGTTTTTTGGCACCCTGTAGTGGTTCAAGAAAACTATGCAGACGGTGCTCGGAAATTTCGATGCCCGCTTCAAGGGCGAGTGTAATATCATCGCCATCATCAGGCGCTAGTGCGGTATCCGTTTCATTTGAGAGTAATGACTGGATGCGGGAGAGTGTTACAGGCGTATCACGTAATGCCTTTCCCGGTAGAATGATGATGTTTTCTTCTACTTTAGCTTCAGGTGATGATAGCGCAAGCAGTGCGTCAACCTTATCTTTGAGTTCAAGCGCTGTGCCAGCGGCAAAGCTCTCTTTTCTTAGTGTTTTAATGCTCGCTGTAATATCAATGTTCTCTGGGCAGAGGGTATCGCATGCGCCGCATAGCAGACAGCTAAAGAGCGCAGGGCCAATCTCTTCGGGCGTTGCGTTGTGTTGCAGCGCCTTGAATATGCCTTGTGGACTGTATCGCACATCACGCCGCTGTTGCCACATCGGGCAAGAGAGCAGGCAGAGGCTACAGCCATGACAGTTTGAATGTGACATCAGAAAATCACGTTACGATTAAGGATCATCGCCGGATCTGCCTGGCGCTTCATTGCCAGATGCTTTTCGACCACCTCATCACCCAGTGCGCGACGAATATAGCCTTTCATCATGCCACCAAAGCGGTAGTAGCTAGTGCCAAGGTCGACGCCGATGTCGTAGATATCATTTTTGAATGACTGTAGTTGATCGCGGCTATAGTTGTTGTCGCCAATCATCGGTTCAAATTCGCAGCCATAGGCCCATCCTTCGGCATCAGGTGGAATGCAGGAAAGCTCGTAATGTGGTTTATGTTCTGGGCGCAATTTAATCCCGACACAGTAGAGGGTGTAGTGTGGAAAGTACTTTTTACATACCGCGTTGCCGCGCTCTACCGATTCGACAAATTTGTCGATGCTACTCGCAATGTCAGGAATTACCATCTGGCGACCACCCCAGTGTTTCCACACCGCGCGAGAAAAGACCACGGTGCGGTCAATCATCTGTCCGCCTTGCATATGATGTGCTGGCTGCAGGTCAGGAAAGAGTTCACGCTTACGTTGGAAGAGGTAGAGTGCCTCTTTGATGCGCCACGGACGCAGTGCGTAATGGACAGCAGTACGTATGGCAAACGGCAGTTCGCCGTAGCCACGTAGTGTCTTTCGCTGGTGCTTAAGGAATTCCGCTTCGCGTTCATCGCTATCGAAGGCGACTAATAACGTGATCGCTTTATCCATCATCGTTAGAATGCCAGTGTAATCGCAGGTTTGCGTTCGATCGATACGCATCAGGTCTTCTACGGCATCACGTAGCGATGAGTAGTAGTAGTAATGCATGCGTAGCGGGGTGTAACGGCGCACACGCAGTGTCGCTTCGGTGATGATGCCAAACTGGCCGTAACCCAGTATCACCCGCTGAAAGAGCGCTGCGTTCTCTTCATCTGAACACTCGACGATTTCTCCGGTAGGGGTGACGACCTGTAGCGCTAGCGCCTGATCGGCACTGCAGCCTAGCTTGGATGAGTTGACATCAATGCCGCCTACACCGAGTGTGCCGCCCACTGATGAGGTCAGGTTTAGCGGCGCAGAGAGATAGTCGAGTCCTTCGCGACGTAACGCTTCTGCCAGCAGGTGCCAGAAGATGCCGCCCTGCGTGCACACCGTTAGTGCTTTTTTATCGATGTGCTTTACGCGGCTCATGCCGGTCATATCGAGCAGCACGCCGCCAAAGGCGACCGATTCACCCTCGGTGGTGAGGCCGCCGCCGCGTGTGGTCACCGGTACTTTGTGCTGTTGTGCGAGTTGCATCAAGGTTGCAACCTGTTCTGCGCTTCGTGCGATGACCACGCCGTGCGGCATGCCGTAGGCGAGTCCGCCTGCATCAGTGACATAAGTGCCTGTGTTGTGTTGGGCAAGGCGCAGTTCAACGCCGGCCTGTTGTAGTGCCGCGACAAATGTTGGCCACTGCTCACCCTGCCAGCGCTCCGGGTTTGTCTGCTGACGTGGGATACCTTGCAGTGCATCGGGTGCAACTGGGCAGGGCGGTATGTCACCGATGCTGTTATCTATTACGATGTTTTGATTGTCCAAGTGCCGAGTTCTGCCTGAATGCGCTGGTTAAGTCGAGGCGTGCCCGACAAAGAGATCAATTCTAGACCAAAATGGACAGCGCGGCATAGTCGCCAGCAGTTATTTCCAGTATCGGGGTGGCGAGAGCGGGAGGAGGCAGCAAATACTTCCCGTTTTGAACAGAGGATTAATCTATTGGCTGTTTTTTGGTGAGTGCTTCTTCGACGATGGCCTGTAGTTGACTCTCGTTGAGTTCGAGTAAAATCCCCAGTTTCTCCTGTGAATCGATGATCTCTTCAGCAAAACACGCGTCTTCGTTGGCAATCTGATGCCATAGGTGGTGTGCGAGGTCGAGAATGCACTGGTAATGGCCAATGCCCTGCCCAATGCTTGTGGTGGGTTTGTGGGTGTGGAAATTGGCAAGCGTATCGACATAGGGCGCAGGGAGCCTGAAACGCTCTGAAACTGCCGCCATGATGATGTCGTGGGTGAGCTCAAACTGCTGTTCTTCCAGTGTGGTGATTGAAATGCCTTCGTTAAGTGAGCGCGTGAAGAGTGTCTGGTAGGCGTCTGGAAAGCTCTGGTTCAGGATTAACATTCCCATGTCATGGATCAGGCCGAGGAATTCCAGATCGTCGGCGTATTTTGGGTGCGTTTTCTGAGCAATTAATTTACTGAGCAGTGCAATGTCGAGGTTGTGATTGAGAATCGTCCGCGAAGTGGCCGTCTCAGGGTCAGCCATTGCGCGCATGGTGGCTATCGCAACGGCACTGCGGATGCTCTTCAGCCCAAGAATACGAATCGCACTGGGTACATTAGAAATCTGGTTAGCGCGCCGGTAGAGTGGTGAGTTGGCGTACTTAATTAAAGTGCTGGCGAGCATTGGATCGCTGAGGATCGTTTTTTCCAGCAGTTTGACGTCTGGCTCTGGACTGGCAATGATATCGAGGACTTTAAGTCCCTCTGGTGAAACGGATGGCAGTGCGAGTTGAGATAGATCGATCGACATATGAAAACTTCCTGTTTATATTTCGAACGGTTATTGATTTTATTAGCGTCTCTAGCGGCCATTCCACATGTATCATCATATTCTCATGGGATTGCGCGAGGCAAATTTTTTTAAATATCGATATTGGTGGGTGATATTTAGCCCTTGAGTGGGTTATTGTTAGCGGCAAGCTTTCATTAAGAATGGCATACTGGCGTGCGTCGTTAGTGGTTGGCGCGATGATGGTTGTTATGTTTTATTTTTATCAACATATATTAAAATAGGTAGGCTTGTTGGGATGGTAATGGAGAAAGGGGAACAGTCTTATACGCACGGTAAAGAGAGCCCGACGGGCATTCTGATTACCAATCTAGGGACACCTGATGCGCCGACAAGCGAGGCGTTGCGTAAATACCTCGGTGAGTTTTTATGGGATCCGCGAGTGGTTGAAATCCCTCGCTTGGCCTGGTGGATTATTTTACGTGGCGTGGTGTTGCCTTTTCGCCCGAAACGCTCTGCTAAAAACTACCTGCGCATTTGGGATAACGAAGGGTCGCCACTGTTATTAACAGCGCAGAAACAGGCGGCAGCGCTTCAAGCCTATCTGAATGAGCAATACCCCGGCCCGGTTGTAACGGCGCTTGGGATGCGATACGGCAACCCTTCAATTGAATCTGCACTGGAAAAATTACGTGAAGCCAATGTGCAGCGGGTGTTGGTGTTCCCGCTCTACCCGCAGTATTCGGCGGCTACCACGGCCTCGACCTTTGATGCGGTTGCCGCCGTGTTTAAAAAATGGCGCAAGCTTCCTGAGATGCGCATGATCAACCATTACCATGATGACAGTGCATATATTGGTGCGCTGGCGAATTCGATTCGTGAGCACTGGAAGCGCCACGGGCGTGAAGGGCGTCTATTGATGTCATTTCACGGTATGCCTAAGCGTACCTTGCTGGCGGGTGATCCGTATTACTGCCAGTGTCAGAAGACTGGCCGCTTAATCGCGGAGCGACTTGAGCTGGCTGATGATGAATGGTTTGTGAGTTTCCAGTCGCGTTTTGGGCGTGAAGAGTGGCTGCAGCCCTATACTGACAAGACCCTTAAGGCGTGGGCAAAAGAGGGGGTTAAACGCGTCAACGTGATCTCCCCCGGTTTTTCTGCTGATTGTGTTGAGACGCTCGAAGAGCTTGATCTTGAAAATCGTGAAGTGTTTATTGGTGGTGGTGGCGATGAGTTTTTTTACATACCCGCGCTCAATGAGCGTGATGATCATATTCGTGCGTTGGGTGAGCTAGTGTTACGCCATACACAGGGCTGGCCGGGGAATGATCAGTGGAACGCTGAGCATGAGGTGCAGTCGCGTGAAAAAGGGCGGCAGCTAGCGCTTAAATCTGGCGCTAAAAGTTAGCCGCGGCTATCACGTTTCAATAGCAGGTAGACGGCACCGGTGCCGCCGTCTCGCGGCTGTGCTGAGCAGTAGGCGAGCACATCATCGATCTGCCTCAGCCAGTTATTGACGCAGTTCTTCAGCACCGGTAGCTTGCTGCTTGAGCCATGACCTTTGCCATGCACAATTCGAACATAGCGTGCGTTGTGTGACCGGGACTCACTGATAAATTCAATTAGCGCCTGGCGTGCCTCGCTGACGACCATGCCGTGCAGGTCAAGTGCGGCACTACAGTCGAACTGACCGCGGCGCAGCTTTTTAATCACGTTATGCTGTAACCCCGGGCGACTGAACAGTAGTTCATCGCCGATATCGACTTCTTCTACCTGGTATTCATCAGATAAGTTGTCCTGACCTGTTTGCACCGCGTTTTTTAAGCGCTGTTTTGGTGGTGTCGATGGTTTTGCGCGAGGTGTGTCGTGTTGCACCCTGTTTTGTGGCTTTAGCGGGCGAGCGTCCGCAACACTTTGTCGAAATAAATCGAGGTCATCTTCATCAACGGGTTCTTTTTTCTTATCACTCATGGCTGGAAAGATACGTCATGGCTGCGGGTTAGCGGCCTATTATATTGATAAACTAAGAATATTTCGAGATGCTATTGACCAACGGAGCGTGCATGAGTACTATAGCGCCTCAGCCAATTACTGATCCCCGATAGCTCAGTTGGTAGAGCAGTTGACTGTTAATCAATTGGTCGGTGGTTCGAGTCCGCCTCGGGGAGCCATTTCTAGTTAGTTCTGAAAAATCATCGTTTTATAGCTGTTGTTGGCGCAGTGGATAACGATGATTTCTGTTTTACCCTCGTTTTAAATACTTCAGTTTTGTTCAGTGACATTTTAATCAAAGAAAAGTATCTTCTATAGCCGTACTTGCTATTGTGATTGCTTTTAAATTGATTGCGGCTTGCTGTGCTGTTTTTGGGTCGAGTTTAAACCAACGTCACTTTTAATTAGCACGTAATGTTTTTTCTACATACATTTAAATCGTTGTATGGCATATATTACTGACTGCTAATTCTGGTTTTTAATTGAGGGAAGGTCATGAGTATTCCAGATCCAAGATTGTTTTTGATTGCGCTGTTAATGTTATGTGGGGGATGGGGCAGCGCGATTGCTAATGAGTCTAAAAACTATGCTGGTTTTCAATACGCGATTGTCGATGCTGAAAGTAGTCGTGCTGGCATTCCGTTGTCTCATGAACCTACAGCGCTAGTGGGTCGCATGGGGGCATTTATCAATCGTTATCTTGCGCTAGAAGCACGTGTCGGTTTTGGTTTGAGTGATGACAAAGTCACCAAGAGTAGCCTGGATGCCACAGAAGAAAACGAAATGATCGACCAGTACGGGCTTGATGTTGAAAATCTCTTTGGTTTTTATCTATTAGGGAATCTGCCTGTTGCGAACACTATCGATCTATATGGGGTCATTGGCATAACAAGCCTCGATGTTGGTACGACGACGGGTCAGACTATTGTTAATATAGCGACTTCAGATGAGATAGTGGCTTTTACAAAAACAGGTAGTCGTACTGAAAATGGTTTGTCGTATGGGCTGGGAGGACGAGTTGCGATAACAAAAAGGAGCGCTTTGAACCTGGAATATATGAGCTATATCGATAAAAGTGATTTTACGCTCAATTCCATTAATGTCGGTTTTTTGCTTGATTTCTAGCCGTGAAGTGGATGAAATCTTTTCATTAAGCGACTAATTGACTCGATAAGAGCGCAGGCATTAATGAGGGAAGTTTCGCGCCACACTCTCTCGAATAGCGATCAGGTTGTGTTCAGAAATCATGGTGTCTAATGAAGTCCCCTGTTCCGTTAACGTCCAGGTAAAGCTTTCGTCTGCAACTGTTACCGTTGTCTCAACGGTATGAACCCAATCTAATGTTTCACCGGTCGTGGGATGAATGATGGGTTTGATCCAGAACGTAACGGCATAGGTTATTGGGATATTTTGACTGGCAATATCATGCACTGCATTTTCAATCGGGATCATCGCTGTGTTAAGCGCATGGGAGCCTGCCACTAGATTTTCAGGGACGTCTTCACCGCCCAGTTGATGGCCAATCATATGCAGCCATTCAGCATCCCCCATGCCAGATAGTGCCGCCGCGCTACCATCCATGACGCCAGCAAGGGCTATTCGTGCCTCGATGCCCTCGAGTGTGACCTCGACTGAATGAGACCTGGATTCGCCGATGAGCGGCAGTCGTTCATCGGGGCGCATCACATCATCTTCTGGCATGGGGCCTTCTACTTCAGAAACCCTGCCCATCATCCCCTTTCCAGAGAAGTGTCGTTTGACACTTGAAACCCTGCCAGCTTTGTCCATTCGCAGGACTCTATGGTGATGGCCGACGCGAGGCTGCTCCCCGCGAGTGAGGTCATCAGCATATGTAGCTGCCTCATCGGGCGCTACCGTAATATTTCGATTGGCTAAAACCCGGATGATCTTATCTGGAAGTGTCTCTTCACGCTGTACCACCGCAGGCTGCGATGCCTGGTTTGCAATTTGCTGGTAGCAGGCCGTTTTTTGAGCGACCTGACTTGAGTTGATAGCCTGTTGGAGTTTGAGTTGTGATGCGGTTGTTGCGCGTAGGTCGTGGAATTCAGATTCAGTCTGAAAGGATGGGGGGTGTAAATGCGAATCTTGTTGAGTGCTGCTTGTTTGCTCGGTGGCTTTATTGGCGTAAGTAGCAGGCATAACAATATTGACGGTTAGCGAATAGGAGTGAGTACGTTATCAGAGCACGCTTATATTGAACAATGTTTATTCTGATTTTTCCTGGTAAAACTGACTACTCAGGATTAACCACGCCAAACTGCCAATATTGGATGTACAATAGCGACCCTCAGAATTACGGCTTATAAAGAGACATCAATCAATGAACAAAAATGTATTAACCAACCTGATTGCGGCGTGCGTGTTTGGTTTGGGTTGGGAATGGCAAAATGATCTGATTATGATGATCGGGCTGTTTGCGCTGTCGGGTGCGTTAACCAACTGGCTCGCGGTGCATATGCTATTTGAAAAGGTGCCCGGTCTGGTCGGTTCCGGAGTGATTCCAGCGCGTTTTGAGGCGTTTAAGTCAGCGATCAAAACGATGATGATGGAGCAGTTCTTTACCCAGGAAAACATCGACCGTTTTGTCTCCGGTGGTGCGGCGAAGGGCTCGCTCAATATTGCACCCGTGATTGAGAAGATCGATATGTCACCCGCGTTTGATAAGCTGGTCGAGGTGATCATGAACTCATCGTTCGGCGGTATGTTGGGGATGCTGGGTGGCGTCGAGGCCTTAACACCACTAAAAGAACCGTTCATTAACGGCATGAAAGAGTCGGTGGTTGAGATCACTGAAAAAGAGTCGTTTAATAAACTATTACAGGAAGAGATCGATCAACCCGAAGTGATGGCCGACATTTTCGCCAAGGTCGCTGACATTATCGATGCGCGTCTGGAAGAGCTTACCCCGCAGCTAGTAAAAGAGATGGTGCAGCAGATGATCAAACAGCACCTCGGTTGGCTGGTGGTCTGGGGTGGCGTGTTTGGTGGTTTGATTGGGTTGTTGTCAGCGCTGATTGTTTTGTAAAAGAGCCGCGTTAGAAATGATCTCAAAGTCCTCATTTGCACTAGAAAACGCCGGCTTTTCGATTATTTTGCCTTGCTGGAACGAAAACTATTCCCCGTGAAAATGCCTTGTCTTGACGTTTAAAATGAGTGCCTAGCACTCAATCACTATCCGGCCAGTACCACGCGGGTCTGTCGAGCAACTGCTGGCCCAGAATCTCGGTCTGGCCAAGCTGTTTATCCAGCTCAATCGCATGGCATAGCTCGCTATCGTTTAACGCACTAATCAAACGGCTGGCGTGGGAGACGACCCACACCTGTGTCTTTTCTGAAGCGCGGACAATCAACCGCGCCAGTGCGGGTAGTAGATCAGGATGCAGACTGGTCTCCGGTTCATTAAGCACCATCAGCAATGGTGGGCGTGGGGTGAGTAATGCGGCGGCCAGCAAGATGTACCGCAGTGTGCCGTCTGAAAGCTCGGCCCCTTTGAGAGGCCTTAATAACCCTTCCTGATGAAATTCGATCGAAAAGCGTCCATTTTCATGTCGCAGTATATTGAGGCTCGCACCGGGGAAGGCGTCGCTAATGGTCGCATTGAGTGCCTCGTGGTCGCCGATCTCGCGGATCGTCTGTAGCGCCGCGGCGACATCGCGTCCATCGTTATGCAGCACGGGTGTGCGCGTGCCAAGTTGGGCCTGGCGCGCGGGCGCATCTTTATCGGTACGAAAGTGGTCGTAAAAGCGCCAGTTGCGAATGGTCTCCCGGATGTGAAAAATCTCCGGTGTCGCGGCAGGGTCGGCCACCTGATCAAACATGCTGTCAAAGCCGTTGATGTGATTCGCCTGCACTTCCCATTTTCTGCCATTCCTAACCTTAATCACTGGTCCGTTGCGATCAACCAGCAGGCTGGCGGGCCTGAAAAAAGGACCAGCCCAGATGCACTCGCGTTTAATCTCGGGGTCCAGCGCAAAGGCTGAGGGTGAAGGCGAGGGCAATCCCAGTGAAACCGAATAGCCGAAATCCTCGCCTGAAAAACCGAGCCGCAGTCGCATTACCCCTTTGCGTGGCCCGCCCTGAATCGGCACCTCGCCTCTACGCATCCGCTCGGTGATTTTTTCAGGCCCCGCCCAGAAGGTCGATTCCAGCCCACCCTCACTGGCGAGTGAGTTGATCACGCCACCCTGTGCCGTATCCGCCAGCAACCGCAGCGAGCGATAGAGGTTTGATTTACCACAGCCGTTCGGCCCGGTGATGACATTGAGTGCGCCTAGCGGCACGAGCAGTTGTTGCACAGAGCGGTAGTTATTGATTGAGAGGGTGGTGATCATACGGGGGAGTATAGCAAACAGAGGTGTGTGATTTTTTGGAGCTGTCTACAATGGTATTGTACCTGAGCCTCTTTTTTCGTCATTCCGGCAGGCTTTTGGCCGGAATCTATGGTGGGGCGGGTGGTGAACTGTCAGTGAGGGAGTTATTATTTCGCGGAGTGGGATGAGTATAATCTTTATCCTACATGTTTTTGGGCGGATGTATGGCATAAATCAGCGCTATTAAATAAGTATTGTGAGAAAGTATCATGATGGGATTAGATAGTAATGAGCAGTGTTGTTATATGCCATTTTGCTGTCTACTTATTGTTATGTTTTTGAAGAGTGAATCATGGAACTAGCTAAACTGATACAGCCAGGGTTCTCAACAGCTGATGCTGAATATCCAGAAATATACCAAGAAGATGGTGACGTAGTACTTCGATATAAAGATTGGCAAGAAAATATTATTGAAGTGTTCTTCGCTGAAGTCATGGCGTTTAAATGGCAAATGGCTGAAATGTTTTATGAAGGCGAGGATCGTGATGATTCATGCTATGTAATTGAAAACTCAAAATGGTTAGAAACCCATATGCAACAAAGTATGGCTTCAGAAACCGAGGAGTACAATCATTACAAATTTAACTTTAACGGTTGCGGCCAGCTTGAAATATTGGCAACCAGTTTTACTAAGAAAACATACAAGCGCAGTCGAGAGGGACTTGCTTCCGCGGCGTTTGTTTTGTGCTTGAATAGCACAAAACAAACACCACTCCAGCAAGCCCCTCACTGCGAACGTTCAAGCTGTAGAAAAACGCCCGATCCCCTCAAATAAACGTAAAATAGCATCACACCCTTAGGAAGTGATGCGATGCCAAATTTCATTCCCACGAACTACCGTCAAGACCTTTT
>Ga0316204_10002220_pt1 | contig 45556 bp, 65 predicted proteins | sample 6monrhotite_MG_2_FD_205661 | JGI IMG/M metagenome (GOLD analysis project Ga0316204, IMG submission 205661) | Microbial mat bacterial communities from mineral coupon in-situ incubated in ocean water Damariscotta River, Maine, United States -... | ecosystem: Environmental > Aquatic > Marine >... | reverse complement strand
TGGTAATTCGAACCGCGCTTTATTTGTAGATGTCGGGCTCTATAGGGGGTTCCGGTTCCGGTGGGTGTAATGAAATCTGATTTGGTTGTTTCTTTGCTTGTGGTTTATTCGTCTGATTTGTTTGGGATGAGCCCTGCGCAAATGGCTGATAAATTGAATGATCCTGGATTCGGTGGTAAGGCTGATTCACGGATTGCTGGGGCTGATCTTGAGGACTTGATTGATGGGGCTGAGTTGGCGGCGTTAACGGAGATGCAGAGAAATACCGTAATCACGTTGTGCAGTCGAGATAAAGTAAATATTGGTGGGGTTAAGTTTCAGGGAATGATCGGGATGTATTTCCCCCCGGGTTCAGTAACCCATGGCGCGGTTACAGGATACCCAGGAGTGCCAATGTCGGTAGCTGAGGATGCGGGGGTTGGCGCTGTTCGTCATCAAGAGGTCTCAACAGCAATATTGAGTTTGACGGCAGAGGAAAAAATATTGCTAGGGGTGGTGGCATAATGGCTGCGACAGATCTTAATATTGTATTAAGTACAGATAATCTTGGTTTCCTGACCTCGCTGCCAAACAATCAAGCGAAAATGTTCTGTGTTTTAAATGCTCGCGACGCGCTCTCTCAGCCTCTCCATGAATGCGGTATTCGGCTGAAATCTAAAGCGGGTGCGGTTCCATCTGCTCAGGGTTATGTGGTGCTTTACGCGATGGTTTCAAATGATGGAATTGAATGGAGTAATGGTGTTGATGAAACTGTAAACATCGACATTCTATCTAGTTTGGATGGAGCTACACGAATAGTATCAAAGCCTGCAGACAGCGCAAACAAGGTGATTAATATCGATGTTGAGCTTCTTTCTGTCTTGTCCGGTGTCTATAAATACATAGGCTTAATTTTGAGTAATCAATCGGGTGATGCGCTCTCTGCAGCTCCCGCCGATCATGCAATAGTCGTCCCAGCGATACAGCAGTAATGAGCTATCCACTTAGAGCTAGTAAGCGGGTATCCGGTAACGGAGTGCCAGCGGACCAGCATCAAAAATTAGATTTAAAAAAACCGATCAATCGCGGTCTTGTTTTCTGCTCTTATCCGAAAATAGGCTGCGCCGATTTGGTTTCCGGTAAAAATATCGCTGTATCGAGTGGCTGCTCTAATATTGATTCAGAGCTGGGTACTGTATTGAATCAGTCAGCGGCAAATGATTACGCGTATTTCGATGTTTATCCTGAACTCACTAACGAGATAACGATTGTTTTTGCTGGCGTAATAACGACGGCGGATGGGTGGGGATGCTTAGTTTCGCGGCCTTACCGTGCAGCAGGGTGGAGCTCCCCTTATTCATCCATTGCTATGCAGCATGCAAATACAACTAGGGGAGGATGGCTTCATCTCGCGACAGGCTCTGGGACGCGATCTACCTCAGGTACACCCGGTAACTTTTTTTTGCATGATAACGAATATCATATTTACGAAATAACACGATCATTTAATGAGGTTGTTTTTTATAGAGATGGGGTAGCGGTTCATGCTGATCTCACATTCACTACTGATGATATAGATGTTGGAGAAAGTCAGCCGATCCATATAATGAACAGAAATCATCTAATCCCAGGTGAAGCGTGTTCGGGCGATTGTTATTTCGCTGCAGTTTATAACGTCGCTAAAACAGCTGAAGAGGTCGCGGAGTCTTTTATATCTATTCGTTCGGGTATTGAAGGAGCGCGCTCGTGGTATCCGGTTCAGTCTATTGTCGGTCAGTTAACGCAGACGGTTGGTTGGAGTGTTTTATCTCAATCGTTGCAGTCGAGCGCTTGGCATGTTAAGGCACAGGCTGATCAGGCTGCGGCCTGGGCTTTATATAATAGCTTGGGTCAATCAAGTGGTTGGCATGTTAGGGCTTCACAGTCTCGGGCGACGTCTTGGCGCTTATTAAATCAAGTTAAAAATGATTCTTCATGGTTGGTTAAGGGGCGTTTAGATCGGTCGTCTGGTTGGTCTTTGCGGGCTGGGGTGTCGGTGCCTTCGGCTTGGAATGTTCTTAATAGCAGCGGTCAGGCAACGGCTTGGCGAGTGTTTAATTCCTCGTCTCAAGATAGTTCGTGGAAAGTTTTAACGTCTGGTCAATTGTCGCAGGCGATTGCGTGGCTGGTGCTGGGTAGTTTGCAGCAAGCTAGTGCATGGCATGTGTTAGATCACGCTAGTACTGATTCATCTTGGCGAGTCAAGGGCCGGTTATCTCATGATGCTGGTTGGTCGGTGTTGTCGTCTCATCAGCAGGCGTCGTTGTGGCGTGTTCTGTCTAGTGATTCGATGGCGACATCGTGGCGAGTGTTGAATTCGTCCGCGCTTCCGTCGTCGTGGCGGGTGCTGGCTTCTGAGTTGGCTCAAAGTGGTTGGCGTATTATCGCGGCTACGTCAGTTGATAGCGCCTGGGTGGTTGCTGGGGTTGATGAGTTGCCCCTTGATCGAATTGAATTAACGGTTTCTCAGCGTGAAATTATCGCGAGTGTTAGCGGGCGTAAAATCCTGATTGATGCTAAAGCGCGTACTATTATTTTTACAGCATAGGTATAAAAAATGCCCGCAACATTACAGTATAATTTGACCGGTGGTGCTGCTAATGCAGACCCTAATTTGTCCTTGGGTGGTGCGCATTCTAGTCAGCAGGTATCGGTCACGGTATTGAATAACGTGTTTGATGATGTGTCTGTTGCTGAGGCGCTGGCGGGTGATACTGAATACCGTGCTATTGATATCACTAATGTGGGTGATGCTGCTGCGGTGGCTGTTGAGGTTTACGCTAGCGTTGAAACGTCGAGCGTTGATACTCAACTCGATATGGGGGCGGTAGCTGCGCCGATTGATAGCGTTGAATCTGTTGCTAATGAAAGCTCAGCTCCGGCTACGGTGGTATTTGCTCATCGTCTAACAGGTTCGCGCTTGGCTTTGCCCGATATTCCAGCGGGTAGTTATTGCCGCGTCTGGTTGCGTCGCGTTGTTGGTGTAGCGGCAGGCAATACGGCGAATGATCAAGGCACTATCGCGGTTGATTACGCGTAATGTCTGGCTTGGTATTAAAGCGATTTAATGAGGGTTCGTCGGGTAATGTAACGGCCACGTTTAAAAATGCGGCCGACATTGACCAAGCGCCGGTGTCGGCCCGCTATCGTATTGACTGTGAAACTAATATCAAAGCTGTTCGTGATTGGGAGGTTATCGCGTCGCCAGTAGCTGTTCAGGCTGTCCCAATCACGTCAGATGATACGTTAATAATTAATGATGCTAATGAGGAAGAGATAAGGCTTATCACGGTAGAGGGTACCTACGGTGCGGGCGATAACGTAACTGAACAAATACGTATTGCTGTTGATAATTTGCCTTTTTATAAGCCTGCTTAACCCATAAACCCAAGCACCTCATAAACATCCTGGGGTGCGCGGCCGGTTATTTTTAAAAGTTTTCGCCAAAGTCCGTACGGGGCTTTGTATTTTCCTTGTTTGTATTCGCGTAAGCGTCGAGCGGATTTAACGCCGAGTAATGGTGCTAGTAGTCTGTCTGAGCTGTACTCTGGAAAGTGCTCTTGTATTTGTTTGAAATAGGCATCAACGATGTCTTTGTGGGGTGCTTCCCACCCTTCGTTTTTACGTAGTAAGTGAGTGTTTGGGTAGTTGCTTTCATCCACGAATGTTTGTGGTGGTAGCCGTGGTGCTTCTAGGTTTTTCTTTAGAGTTTTGATGGCGGCTTTGGTGGACTCTTCAAATACAACTTGTTGTTGTTCGCTGATGTTGGGTAGGTCGATTTTCATGTGTTGTAATCCGTGTGGTTAGTTGTAAAAGGTTGGGGCCTTTCGGCCCCTCCCATTATCGTGGTGACAACTCGATAGTTCGAACGTCTGAAACACGAATGTTAACCAAGCTCAGTGTGCCGGTTGCTAGTCTTTCCCATTGCCCTGTGCTGTGGATGTGCACAAAGCAGTAAAAAAGGTAGTCCGGTAAGAGAATGTCTGTTTGGTCAACCCTGATCCCGATATGTTCCTTGTAGAACTCTCGGGTCGGTCGGCCAACACTCCCTGCTGAACCGCGTCTAACTAGCCAGAAGTGAGCGTCTGGAAAGTTAGTCCGTATGGTTGATACATTTGAAAGTCTCATCTCGTTCACCGATGGCATCAACTAGCCGCCTCTGTGTTCGAGTGGCTTTCCGTGTGCCACCATGGGTAGTATATTAGGCGGTAACCGCCTAGATGTAAAGGGTTAATTTAAAAAAATGCCAACTCAAGAAGAAATCGGTGAGCATCTTGATATGACTGACCGAAACTTTCGCGAGATTCGCGATAAGTTGGCTGATCGTTTGGGTATTGATCCTGAGCGGGCTAGCTGGTGGCAAGACACCAGCATGGATTTGATTCGGGTTGAATACATTCGCTATATGCGAGAGATGGCGTCTGGTCGTGGTGGTGATCAGCAATACGATTTAACGCGTGAGCGTGCTGAGTTAACGCGAGAATTAAAGCTTAAGGCTCGTCGCGAGAATGAAGAAGCTGAAGAGGTTGTTCGTCATGTTGATGTAATTACTGAGGTGCTGGCACAAGTCAGCGTTAAGGTTGCGGCGGCGTTTGATGCGATATTGCCAAAGATTAAGCGTCAATACGGGGATCTGCCTCCTAAGGCAGTTGAAATAATAGAAAAAACGGTGAGTGATGCAAGAAATGAGGTTCACGGCATTGAGTTAGATTGGGAGTCGTTTGATGAGATGGAAGAGGCTGCGCGAAGCGGTGAAGAAGGGGCTCGCCCCCCTGAAAGCGCCCGAGCCGATGCGGCTATCTCGTTGGGCGAATAAGCATTTCTATCTATCTGCTGAGAGTTCGTATGTAGAAAAGCGTTGGGAAGCGTACCCATTCCAGACTGGTATTCTGGATATGATGGGGCACGATGGGATCGAAGATTTTGATTTCATGAAATCGGCCCGTGTTGGTTATACAAAAATGCTGATGGCGGCGACAGGATACTTTGCTCAACATAAGCGTCGCAATATTGTTATCTATCAGCCAACTGATGGTGATTCGGACGACTTTTGTAAAGATGAAGTCGAGCCCATGTTGCGTGATGTTCCCATCATGCGCACTGTATTTCCTAATGTGCTGCGTAAGCATAAAGATAATACGCTACAAAAGAAAAAAGGCCTTGGTATTACTCTTCATTTGAAGGGGGGCACGTCGGCTAAAAATTATCGTCGTATATCTCCTGATGTAATGATTCAGGATGAGCTTGATGCTTTTGTTCAGGATGTAGAAAAAGAAGGTAGCCCACGGATTTTGGGTGGCAAGCGTGTAGAGGGTGCCACGTTCCCGAAAAAGATTAGAGGGTCAACGCCAAAGATTAAAAACTTCTCAATGATTGAGGCGGGTTTTAATGAAGCTGAAAAGCGATTTAAGTTTCATATTCCTTGCCCGCATTGCGATGAAAAAATTACTCTGCAATGGGGTGGTAAGGATGTAGCTCACGGTTTTAAGTGGGTTGATAATGATCCTAAAACAGTGCGTCACGCGTGTAGTGAATGCAAGACCCTGTTTACCCAAGCTGAGTATTTTGAGGTATGGGAGCGCGGTGTCTGGATTGCTCAGGATGGTACTTGGCTTGATGAGTCGGATGAATACGAAATAGCCTTTCGTGATTCGGCGGGTGAGTTCGTGCCGGTGCCAAAATCTGTTGGTGTGTTTATCTGGACGTCTTACAGTCCGCAATCAACGTGGGAAAAAATAGTATCTGATTATCTTGCGGCGGTTGAAAAGGCTAAGCGCGGTGATGATAGTGAATTAAAAAGTTTTATAAATACTACTCGGGGTGAAACCTGGGAGGCTGACGTCGAGAAGACCGACGAAAGCGAGTTAATGAATCGAGCGGAAGAGTACCCGGTCGGTGTTGTGCCAATGGGTGGTTTGGTGTTGGCAGCGGGTGTCGATGTTCAAGCTAACCGATTTGAGGTGGTTACCTGGGCCTTTGGTCGTGGTGAGGAAATGTGGGCGGTTGAGTATCGAAAAATAGATGCGAATCCGGCTGTTGAAAGTGAGTGGGAAAAGCTCGCCGAATACCTTGATAAACCAATCAAGCATGCGTCCGGTTCAATGCTGAAAATAGAATCTTCAGCAGTGGATACGGGGGGGCACTTTACGCACCAGTCCTACATGTTTTGTAGGGCGCGTAAAAATAACACGTACGCCATTAAGGGTGATTCGCAACCGGGCAAAGCAATTAAGGCGCGTCGTTCGTGGGTAGATATTAATCACAATGGTCGGTCGATTAAGCGTGGTTGTAAATTATGGATGGTGGGTACTGATACGGCTAAGGATTTAATTTTTGGTCGGTTGAGTGTGGCGGTTCCTGGGTCTGGGTTTATCCACTTTTCAAAAGGGTTACCTGAGGAGTTTTATAAGCAACTCGTTGCTGAGGTGCGGGTAATGGTTCGTTCAAAAGTGAGTGAGCATTATCGGTGGATTAAGAAAACAGCGGGCATACGAAACGAGGTGCTTGATTGCACTGTATACGCGCTGTTTATTGCTGAGGTTCTTGGGCTTTCTAGTTACACGCAAAAGCGGTGGGATCAGTTGGAGTCAATTGTTCAGTCGCCTGTAAGAGATTTATTTGCTGATCCGCCTGTCATTGATTTGGTGGTGGCGTCAAAAGCTAAACCTACAAACTCCCTTGCGGCCCTAGGCCGTCAATTCAATAACGGATAAACAATGGCCTCAGATTCTCAAACGCGATTAGCGCAAGCTAAGGAAGCTCTACATTCGTTGCTTACGGGTGAATCTGTGGTTAGCGTTACCTCGGCGGGTGGTCGGTCGGTCACGTATACACCGGCCAAAATCCATCAGCTTAGACGATATATCCAAGAGCTTGAGGTTGAGGTGGGTAATTCATCGAGTGGCTATCGTGGCCCCATAAGGCATTTTAATTAACCATGGTTATGATGAATCAATCGCCCATCGTTGACGCGAATGGGAATAACTTTCTATCACCTTCAATGAGTGGTTTTGCGGGTGGCCAGTATAGCCATGATATGGCTACATGGAACCCGCCCACGCGTTCGGCTGATGCTGAGTTATTGCCCGATAGGGATGCTATGGTTGGCCGTGCGCACGACATGCAGCGCAACACGCCGTTGGCGGCGGGCGCTACACAGATTCATAGCGATAATATTGTTGGTTCTGGTTTGCGCTTGTCGGCTAAGCCTGATTACCGGGCGCTGGGTTTAGATGTTGAATGGGCTGCTGAATGGTCTCGGTCAACTGAGGCAAAGTTTCGCGCCTACGCGGATGACCCTGGTTGTTATATTGATGCAGCTCGCCGGCTCACCTGGGGCTCAATGCAGGTGTTGGCAGGGCTTCAATTGATGGGGCCGGGTGAGATTTTGGCCACGGCGGAATGGTTGCCGAATCGCGGTGGTAAATACGCTACGGCGATTCAGTTAATTGACCCTGCAAGATTGTCTAACCCCAATGGCCAAATGGATACGGCCACCCTGCGTGGTGGTGTTGATCATGATGTTCATGGTGCGGCGCATACCTATCATATCCGTAGTGCGCTACAAAGTGATATGCGCTTCGTGGGTGCAGAAACGTACGCATGGAACCCTGTTTCTCGTGAGACGGTTTGGGGTCGTCAGCAAGTTCTTCATCTATACGAACAAAAGCGCCCTGGTCAGTCGCGTGGCATTAGTGCCATGGCGGCCAATATCGCTAACAGTTTTAAATTAAGTAAGCTGCAAGATGTCACCATGGATGCGGCGACGCTGCAAGCCATGTATGCCGCTATTCTTAAAACGGATATGAACTATTCGCAAGCAGCGGAAACGCTGGGCGCTGAAGAGGTGAGCAGTTACGCGGCTAGCATACTAGGGGCCGGATCGGCTTTCTATGGTGATCGTGGTGTTCGCGTTAATGGTAAGCAAGTTACCCGGTTAATGCCGGGTGATGATCTTGAGTTTAACGGCGTAAATACGCCGGGGCCAAACTTTGCCGAATTCGAAAAATCCTTTCTTCGTAATCTTGCTGCCGGTTACAACATTACGTATGAGCAGCTAGCGAGAGACTACACCCAAACAAACTACAGTGGTGCCCGTGCGGGTTTGCTTGAGACGTGGAAATACTTCATGGCGCGGCGCGAATTATACGCGGCTCGCTTTGCGTCCATGGTTTATTCCCTTTGGTTAGAGGAGGCGATAGACAAGGGTGAAGTTCAGCTTCCTGCTGACGCCCCTGATTTTTTAGATGCTAAAACGGCCTATTGTCGTGCTAAATGGATTGGCCCAAGTAAGGGTGAAATTGATCCGCTAAAAGAAACAAAAGCCAAGCGTGAAAAAATGGATTCGTTGCTACTTACTTATGAAGATGCGTGTGCGGAAGATGGTAAGGATTGGGAAGAAAATCTAGAGCAAATAGCACGTGAGAAAAAGCGTCGTGAAGAGCTTGGTTTGACCATGGCTGATGTATTGCCTATTACAGCATCTGATCAGAAAGACCTTTATGTTGATCAGGATGATAATGATTTAGGGGCGAGTGATTCTGACGATTCTAAGCGTGATGCTGATTAAAGTAAGCGTGAAACATACCTAAGGGGTCTCAATCGTGAGGCCCCTTTTTTATTGGAGTAAATATGCGAAATCCAGACATTGCCTCGCGGTTACTGAATGCGCCGTTGATGGTGTTGCCGGATAAGTTGGATGCGGTTATCTACGGTCTGCAAGAACGTATTGGTGTTGTTGTTACTAATGCGCCTGAGCCTAGTGCTTATTTAACTGATCATGGTGAGCATCAAGAGCCTGGGTATTTTGTGCTTGAAGGTGTGGCGACCATTGAGGTGATTGGGGGGCTTGCTCATCGTGGGGGTTTTCAAGCTGATAGCTCTTACATTCTCGGTTATCAAACGCTAGCCAAGCGTTTTAAAACGGCAATGAATGATCGTGATGTTCATACCATTTTATTTGTCTTTGACTCCCCTGGTGGTGAAGTGGCGGGCGTGTTTGCGTTGGCCAACCAAATATATAACGCGAGGGGGCAAAAGCGCATCGTCGCTAGTGTGAGTGATATGGCTTGCTCGGCGGGTTATTTGTTAGCGAGTGCCTGCGGTGAAATCTACGCGTCAGAGACGGCGTGTACGGGTTCCATCGGTGTCGTCATGAGTCACATTGATCAGTCTAAGCGCGTTGAAAAAATGGGCATGAAAATCACTCATATTTATGCGGGCGATCACAAAGTGGATGGTAATTCATTCGAGGCATTATCGGATGAGGTAAGGGCACGATTCAATGCTGTTTGCGGAAAGCTCTATAGCCTGTTTACACAGCGGGTATCTCTTTATACAGGTTTGGATGTTCAGGCGGTGATAGCGACACAAGCACAAGTCTATATCGGTGACGAATCACTCAGCATGGGCTTGATTGACGGCATCGAAACATCAGACGAAACGATTTCCCGATTGATATCGGAAAAAGGTGGCGCGGGTTCGCGTCGAACAACAATAGGCATGGAGACAAGCACTATGTCAGTGAAAAAAGAAGGGCCTGCGGCGGGTACTGAAACGCCAACGGCAAAAGCAGCGAGCGAACCCGGCACCGAAACGGCGGCGGTTGAGCAAGTTGAGCCTGTGGCGGCAACGGCAGAGCCTGCAAAAGTAAGCGCGGCCTCGCCAGTGGTAGAGCCGGTGAGTGCTCAGGCAGCTGAGCGCGCTCGTATTCAGAAAATTATGAGCTGTGAACACGCGACGGCCAACATGGATCAGGCCAATCATTTAGCGTACGAAACGGCTATGTCGGCTGAAGACGCTATCGGCATTCTGGCGAAGGGCGCGGGCGCGGTAAAGCCAGCGGCTAATAAGTTGGATGAGGTTATGGCGGCGACGACTCAGCCTAATGTTGGGGCTGATAGTGGTTCGGGGTCTGTTGAAATGTCAGACTCTGAAAGTATTCTTTCAAATCTAAATGCCGCTCGCGGCAATGTAAAAGGAGTTAAAGCATGACGGCCTCTTCTGAAGTGACGACTTATAGCCCTGATAATTTGATTGCAGGTCATACGCCCCAAATTGCTACGGATACAGGTACGTTGATTACCGGGCAGAATTTGGCTCGTGGTGCTGTGTTGGGGCGAATTGCGGCGAGCGGTAAATTAACTCAGTGTGATAACGCGGCGGTTGATGGTAGTGATGTGCCTGTAGCTATTTTGGTAGAGGCGATTGATGCCAGTGCTGCAGATAAAGTGTGCCAGCTCTATGTGGGGGGTTGTTTTCATTCTGATGAGTTGGTGTGGCACGCCAGTTTTAATACTGATCCTGAAAAGGTCGCAGCCTTTGACGGTACGTCAATCGTTCTTCGTTAATCGCTAGTTAAAGGAATTTTTAATATGTCATATGATACTCAAACGCTGGCTGGGGTGATTAACGGACTTGACCCGTTTGATCCATTCTTTCTGGCTATGTTTTTCCCTCAGGTTATTACGTTTGATACCTCCACTATTGATATTGATGTAGTGGCTGCAGATACAACGCTAGCGCCTTTTGTGTCTCCGTTGGTTGCCGGGAAGGCGGATAAGGCAAATGGTTTTGAAACGCGAAAGTTCAAGCCTGCTTATTTGAAGCCAAAGCATGTGGTTGACCCTGAGCGTGTATTAACGCGCCGTGCGGGTGAGGCTATTGGCGGTGTCCTGTCTGCCGGTGCTCGCCGTCAAGCGATTATTGGTGATTTATTGGATCTTGAGCGCCAACAAATTATGCGACGTCTCGAATGGATGGCGGTTCAGGCAATGTTGACGGGCAAGGTGACTGTTTCTGGTGAAGATTATAAAACGGTAGAAGTGGATTTCCAGCGTGATGCAGGTAATACGGTAACGCTGGGTGGTACGGATGTGTGGACAGATACGGTCAACGCGACCCCACTTGATGATCTCGAGACCTGGAATGATCTGGCTGAAGCGCCAATCACTGATTACATTATGGATTCAGCAAGCTTTAAGAACTTGATGAAGTTTCAGGCGGTGAAGGATTTATTGGATACGCGTCGCGGCTCTGAAACTACGCTGGAGATGGGGCCTGATAATGCGCAGTGGGTTTCATTTAAGGGGTGGTTGGGTTCGTATCGGATCTGGGTTTATAAAGGTTATTACACTGATGATTTGGGCGCTAAGACCAGCTACATTCCTGCAAACACTGTAGTCGGTGCATCTGTTGCAGTCGAGGGTGTTCGTACTTTTGGGGCGATTCTTGATGGTGAGGCGGGTTATCAGGCAATGGAAATGTTTCCTAAGAACTGGATGAGTAAAGATCCTTCTGTTGAGTTCACGATGACTCAATCGGGGCCGTTGATGATTCCGCGGCGTCCTGGTGCTGTGGTTGTTGCGAATGTTGCATAGTTTTCACTGCTGAGGTGGGTGTAATACCCACCCTTGTTCAAGGGTAAAAATATCATGGCAAAAGAAAAGTTATATCTGGTTGGTACGATCAGTCTGGGTATTGGTACAGATTCAAAAAAGAAGTCTGTTCGGATTGGTGCGGGTACTGATGTTACTGAAATCGATTGGCCGGATAAAAAGTATGGGCTAAAGGATGATGATCGTGATCGCATGCTGAGTAATGGTACCGCTTCGCTAACGCCTGTGGGTGGTGTTCTGGTATCTGCGGCTGTTGAAACGGTAGTTCATGTCGACCAAGGCCGCTTAGCCGAATTCGTCAAAGTCGCTAAAGCGCTGGATCAAGAAAAGCCTGAGCACTTCACTGAAGACGGTAAGCCAGAAGTTAATGCGCTTAAGTCTGTTGGGTTTGAGTGTTCAGCGCAAGAGCGTGACGCGATTTGGGATGCGTTGCAGGCGATGCAGTTTTAGTTAAAAGCAAAAAAGATTAACTGTTGGTCCGGGTCTGCATTGCAGGCCTTTTTTATGTCTGAAGAAAGTAAAGGAGGTGTTATGCGTAAGTCGTTTTTCTCGATGATTATTGCGTTTTCGATGTTGTTGTTTTTGCCTGGTTTTGCATCCGCTGCGGATGTTGATTTAAGTGTGGTTGGTCATGAGGTGGTGGCCAGTGGTGGTGATGCTCAATGTTCAACGTGCCATGCGGCAAAGGAGGTGGTCAGTCAATCGGCTGGCTTGATTGTCTCTGGGTCTGTGGGTGGTTCGGGTGAAGGGTTGAGGTTGTTGCTGGATAAAGAAAAAAGCTTGGGTTGTTATAGCTGCCATGGTGCTGAGGAGGTCACTGAGCATTTGCCGGGTGGTTTTGTGGTAGCGGTTTGGTGATAGGTTAAGCGGTTAAGTTTATAAAAGGTCGGGCTTGTGCTCGGCCTTTTTTATTGGGGAAAGGTTATGCCTAGCAAGGGTCAGGACTTGGATGCTTTGACAGCATCAACGGTTATGGAGCACTTAAGTAATGCCGTGGGTGTTTTTACGCCTAAGGGTTTTCCGCACCCCTGTAGTAAGTCGGTTGAAATTTCGGTAATTTTTGAGAGTCAGTATGTTGAAATTGGTGAAACGGCAGGGTTTAAGCCAACGGCGGAGGGTGAGTCGGCAGCTTTTGACGCGGCGGGTATCGGGTTTGAATCAACGTTTAATGTTAAAGGTCAGTCCCAAGTCTACAAAATAATCGCGCCCCAGTCTGGTGGTGCGGGTGTGACGTTGATGGTGTTGGAGAAGTCTAGCTGATGGCTGGTTTTGAAATGAATTTATCCGGTTCTTTTGAGGGGTTTGCTCAGGCGTCGGATGAGATTCATCGTACGGTATTGCCGGTTGCTGAGGCTAGGTCGTTGAATAAGGTTGGGCGCTCTGCTGAGTCTGCTGTGGTGCGGCATTTGGCGAAAGATATTGGGGTTCCTCAAAAGGTTGCAAGGCGTAGCATAACTGTTTGGCGGGCTACACGCACTAACCGAGTGGTGGCAATTAGTGCTAATGGTCGGCGTATTCCGTTGGCCGAGCTGGCTGCTAGGGAGGTTCGCTCCGGTGTGAGTTATCGGGGTATGGACGGTCGGCGTCGTAAGATAAAGGGTGCGTTTATTGCTGAGATGTCAAATGGTCATGTGGGCGTTTTTAAGCGTCGGGGTCGTGCTAGGTTGCCAATTGATGAAAAGTTTGGGCCCTCTATTCCGCATGTATTTGTTAAGGACGCTTCTATAAAAGTTATGCGGGAAACGGCGGGCGCGCGTTGGCCTATTGTTTTTTCGCATGAGGTTGATTACGAATTGATCCGTAGAGGGTTGGTTGTTCGTAGGTGAGGGTGTTATGGCTGACCACAAAGAAGAGCAAATAATCCAAGCCGTTGCGGCGGTGGTTTCGAATTTAACTACGTCCGGCGTGAACATGAAGCGGGGGCGTTATTATGCTTGGCCTGAGGATGTTAGGCGGGCGTTGGAGTTGTTTGGTGGTTCTGATGAGCCTGTGTCTGGTTCGGCGCGTAATAGTGTGTTTACGGACTCGTGGGTGACGGTAAATTTTCACGCTGTTGCTAAAACGGCGGCGGATCAGTTGGAAACAGAGCTTTCTAAAATCCGCAGTGAAACCCATGTAGCCCTGTATGACGCCTTTCCGTTTGGGTTGGGTTTCTTAATTCAGATTGAAGAGTTACCAGCTGGTGAGCCTGAGATAGATGGCGGGGCGTCTGAGCCCGTTGGGCGGCGTCAGTTTAGTTACCGAATACAGTACCGACGAAATACAAATAACCCCACCACATAAACCGACCTAGCGTCGGTTTTTTTATGTCTGGAGAAATCATGAAAATCGATAAGCCTCGTAAAGAGGATAAGCCTAAAAAAGGCGGTGTCACCATTGTGGGTGAAAAGCCAACGTCTCAACACCAGGAACCTAAGAACGAGGTGAAAAAAAATGCTAGTTAATCGTGAAGTGATTCTGTCAAAGATTGAACCAGTCTATAACGTGGATTCTAGCCCTGGGGCTGCTGATGCGATCTTGGTGGAAAATTTAGGCTGGAGTTATGCCGGGGCTCGCATGATTGAGCGTAAGCCGGTGCGCCAATCTATTGCGGCGCTTAAACAAGTGCATGCAGGAACGTTGATCGAATTAACGTACGAAATTGAGCTAAAAGGTGCGGGTGTGGCGTACAGTGCGAGCGTTCGTCCTGAGTGTGATAGCTCGCTTCGTGTGTGTGGTTTTGGGGCTACGATTGACGTAACGGCAAGTGCTGAAAAGGCAACTTATGCGCCTGTATCGACCGGGCATGAAAGTGCGACAAAATATTTCTATGCTGATGGTCATTTAATTCCTGTAACGGGCTGTCGGGGTAATGTCAGTCTTAATCTCGAAACCGGTAACACCGGTAAGGCGTCCGTTACTGTTACTGGGCATGTTGGCACGGTTACTGACACGGCGTTAATTACGCCTTCTTATGATTCCTCTGTTCCGCCTGCAATGATTGGTGCTGGCTTTTCCGTTGGTGGTTATGCGGCTGTGATCAATGCATTGCAGTTTGACATGAGTAATACCGTTGCAACGCCGCCGGATATTAATGCTGACGATGGTTACGGTGAAATCATTATCACGGCGCGAGATTGTAATGGTTCGTTTGATCCTGAGGCGGTATTGATTGCAACGCATGACTTCCATGGTGGTTGGCGTAACGGTACCGACATGGTGTTAACAACGGGTGTGATCGGTGCGACGCAATACAACCGCTTCAAAGTTGATATGCCTGCTATTCACTATCGCTCAATTGGTCCGGGTGATCGTGACGGTAAGCGCACTTACGACATGGGTTTCGGTGCGGCTGAAAGCACGACCGATGATGAAGTATCAATCGAATTTTCTTAAGGAATAAAGCGTGTCAAAAGCAACTAAAAAACTGTTAGAGCAGCTCTACACCCCGCCTCATCGCGCTGAGGAAGATGATCCGCCAAAGTACCGTATTCGTCCGTTGGACAGTATGGAAGCCTTGGAGCTATCGCCTGAAGTGGAAATGAAAGATGGCAGCATGGTTTACACCGGCAAAGGGCTGGTGATTGCGGTGAAGTATGGTCTGGTTGGTGGTGAAGATAACGATTACAGCCAAGCCGATAAACGCAAGCTTCCGCCGTTTGATCTGAATGTCATTGCAGGCGAAATTATCAACATCACCAACTGGAGTGGTGACGACGCAAAAAACTCCTAATTGCAGTTGAGGTCTCGCGCAATGCGAAAGACTTCAACTGCAAATCCTGCGCTCATCGTTACTGTGATGAAGCGCAGGAAATACCCGGTTCTCGCGGCCCTGCGCCGTTCCCTAAATGGAAATTGGAATTAGCCACGGGCGTTGAAGAGTTCCGGGTATGTCCCTTGCCGATGGTATCGGCGCAATCACTAGAGTTGCAAAAACTTTACCAGCACTACAAGCGGGGGCACTTGCTGTTCCCTAACGCCAAATCAATTTATCACCAGCCCAACGCCTATAAAGAGGCGATGGAATTATTGGAGCGAGTTAATGCCTGAAGCAAAGTTTGTGATGCGCGCCTCGGATGAAACAGCGGCCGCGTTTAACTCGTTTAATAAATCCGTTGGTAAAGCTGAGGGTAGTGTTGTCAGCTTAACCAAAACCGTGGCCAGTGCCGTGGGTGTGGCTGGCATGGGCGCGTTTGTTCAAATGCAAGGTGAGGCAGCATTGCAAACTATAGCCTATGCGCGTGCGTTGGATGCCAGTGTGCGTGAAATGAGCGTGTTCGCCAAAGCCGGTAAAGAGGTGTTTTTAACCGCTGATCAAATCAACGGTATTTTAAAAGATACCGGCGAGCGAATTGGTGAAGCTTTTTCAGAAGGTACGGGTGAGGCCGCTGAAGCGTTGGAAGCGCTCAATATCAATGTGGCGGAAATTGTTCAACTATCACCTGATCAGCAGTTAATGAAAATTGCTGAAGCCATGCAAGGTGTTGCCCTTGCAGGTGAGCGTTCCGCGATTTGGGAAAAGCTGGGTAACGACCTTACCTTGATGGACCCATTGCTGCGTAACAACGCCAAGCGCTTTAAAGAAGTACGGGCGGAAATGATCGAAACCGGCCAAGTGCTTACTGAGCTGGAAGCGCAAAAGCTTGAAGCGGCTAATCAATCTTTTCTACGTGCACAACGTAGCGTAGAGGCCTTTGGTGAGCAGATGGCCGTGGAAGCTGCGCCCATCGTTCAAGCGCTCTCGGATAACCTGGATGTGCTCACCACCTCAGCGGGTGTGATGGCCTCTGTGATGGCGGGTCGTGTCGTGAGTGGTGTGGCTGGCTCCACACAAGAAATGATTAAAAATACCGTAGCAGTGCGGGCGCAAACCGTTGCGGCCAAAACCGCTGCGGAGGCGGCCATTGTTCAGCATAAGGGGTTGGTGGCTCAGTACCAAGCAACTCAAGCGGCCATTGGTGCGAATCATGTTCATGTGGCCAGTTTGCGTAAGCAGGTGGCGGCATCGGCCAAGGCGACAGTAGCGGCGCGAACTCATGCAGTGGCAATGGAGAAAAGCGCCGGTTCAGCTCGCATTATGCAAACCGTGATGGGTGGCTTGGGTGGCCCTGTCGGTGTCATCACCATGGCCGCTTCAGCGGCGGCATTGTGGGCGATGACAAGTAACGATGCGGCGAATGAAACCGGTGAATTTGCGGACGAAACCGAGCGCCTTGGTAAAGGTATGGGTGCAGTTGGTGCGCAAGGTGTTAGCCAAAAAATTGCAGATATCACAGCGCAAATAGAGCAAGCCCGTGGCCGGATGGTGAATTACCAAAAAGGTATCGAAGCGGTTCAAGCTAAGCTTGATAACCCGGCGCAAGTGGCAGGCCTTCAAAACCTAATTGAAGTCGAGGCCGAAAAAATCACGGGGCTGGATGCGCAGCTTTCGCGCCTGCAGCAAACGAATGAGCGCCTTAAGTCCTTGCTAGCGGGTGATGACCCGGATGCAGGGGCTGGCAAAAACAAAGGCCTAGAATCCACGCTTCAATCCCTTAACGCCCAGCGCCAAGCCTTGGGCCTGAATCAACAGCAGCTTACGCTCTACAATGCGTCGCTAGCGATATCTAAAGCAGAAAACCAAAGTCTGGCTAAGGAGGTGTGGGCAAGTGCGCAGGCGTTGTCTGAGGCTCAAGCGGCCATGGCGCAAAAGCAAGTGGATGATCAGCGTTCGTCTGATATTTCACAGCAGTTTCAAGTCTACGTTCAAAGCCTTAATTCAGAAGAGCAGGCCTTAGAGCAATCCTACCTCAAGCGTTCGCAGCTTATCTCCGATGCTTTGGCCAATGGTGATATTCAGCAGGATGAGGCGCGTGGGCGTCAGTTGTATGAGGCTAACCTGTACCAGAATCAATTGTCAGAGATTGAGCAGGCGGGGTGGACGGATAGGCAAAAGTTTGCTGCTCAGTCGATGGGGCAACAAGCGAAAACGGTTTTTGGTCATATGGCCAGCGTTACGGCGGGTGTTGCTCAGCATGATAAAAAAATGTTCCGTATTAATCAGGTTGCTGGCGTGGCGAATGCCCTCATAAGTACGTATGAGGGTATTGCAAAGGCGTGGTCGTACGGGCCGATATTGGGCCCTGCTATGTCGGGTCTTGTTGCGGCGGCTGGTTTTGCGCAAGTGAAGGCTATTAAGAGTGCTAAGTTTGGTGGGGGCGGTGGTGTTGCGCCGTCTGTGTCGGGCTCTACGGGGGCGACACAAAGTGTGAATGCTGTGCAGCCGGTGGTGCCAATAAGTGGGCGTGATCGGGCTTCCATGGGTGGGAGTGTGTCTTATCTTCAATTGGTGGGTAAGGATTCGGACACGTTAACGATTGGTCAGTTAGAGGGTGTGTCGGACTTTTTGGAGAAGGCGTGGGAGCGGGGTGATCGTGTTTTGTTTACCCGTGGTTCTCGTCAGGGTATGGAATTGACTGGTTAATTAATGGTTGCGGTTTCGCGTAATTATTGGTGTAGTCTTTCTGTCTCTGATGGGGATGTGGTTGGTCACAACGCTTGTTCGTTATTGATAAGGGAGTGAAGGGGGGATGGGTGATTGCAAAGTGTGTGGTTTGGGGTTGGTTCAGAGTGAGGAGGCTGAAGGGGTCTGTTTTAAGTGTAAAGGCAAAATGCCTGCTGAAGAAATTCAGGCGATGCATAAGGAGCGAGATGATGCTATCGCAAATATGCTTGTAACCACTGAGGTGGTAACTCAGCTAAACGTTGTCAAGCGCATAGAGGTGGTGACGGCTGAGTGTGTTTTTGGGATGAATGTTTTCAAAGACTTTTTTGTTGGTGTGAGTGATATATTTGGTGGGAGAAGTAATACAACTCAGCAAGTGTTGCGCGATGCTAGAAAGAAAGTGTTGGAAGAGTTGAAAAATGAGGCCTATGAGGTGGGGGCTAATGCCGTCGTGGCGGTAAGTCTTAGTTACAATCAGATGTCAGGTAAGGGTAGTTCGATGTTGTTTGTTGTGGCGACGGGAACTGCGGTGCTTGTTGAGTAAGTTGTTGGTTATATAAAGGGTCGCATTTAAAGTGCGGCCTTTGGTGTGTTTGCTGGTCCAGGATGTGGACCAGTAGGTTGTTGTTCCTCGTCCTTGAGTGTTTTAGCGTTTATCGCCTATAAATCGCGGCGGTTTTTTGTTGCGTTTCTTTGTGTTGGTGGTGGCTTTTTCGACTAGCTCGGGGTTTTTGATAAAGCGGAAAACGGCCCTTGCAACGTCTTCTGGGGGCCAGGGTAGTTCATTGTCTGGGTCGCCTTCTTTTTGTAGTTCAAAGAATGTCAGTATGCCTTCTTCGTCGATAGGTGGTGGTGTTAGGCCCTGAATCGATTCGGTGATTTTTAGGCATTCGTCACTTTCAAAGTTGTATTCCGTTCTGAGTATGTTCGCCAGAATGCCGGCAGCATAGTAGGCCCCTTCTTTAAATCCTTGTTCACGCTGGTTTTGGGTGTGGTCATCTTTTAAGCGAGCGCAAATCTCAGCGTTTAAGGATCGGCCGGATGATTTGGCTTCCTCCTCTAGTGAGTTTCTTAATTCGTCCTCCATTCGGAGAGGGTACGGTTTGAGTAAGTTTTTTGCCATTTGCTAATTATCTGTTGCCAGCGGTTTCTATGCAATGAATCTGCTTGTCATCTGCTGAATAGTGGGTATAGTAGATATCAAGCAGAGCCATAAAGCGATAGGAGGAATTTAAATGAGTAGACATAAGTTAAAGTCATATCCGCTTCGTTTGCGTGAAGAGGTTAGGAGGGGGGCTGAAGAGCAGGCTAAAAAGAAACGTTGGAGTTTGAATACGTGGCTTGAGGTTGCGGCAGAGGAAAAGCTGGAGCGTGATGCTGGGAGGGTGGCGCAATGAGTATTCTAGTGATGCCCTTTGATTTCTGTGGCCACTCTGTTCGTGTGTTTGAGTTTGAAGGGGCGACTTGGTTTGTGGCCAAAGGTGTGGCGGAAGTGCTTGGGTACGTAAACCCGCAGAAAGCTATTCGGGATCATTGTAAGTCTGCAAGGCCTGTGGGGGGACTAAATCGTTCACCCCTTATTTCTGGGTTAGATCCGCAGACCAAAATCATTCCTGAGAGTGATGTGTACCGCCTTATTATGCGGTCTCGCTTGCCAAGTGCTGAGAAGTTTGAGGAATGGGTGGTTGCTGATCTGTTGCCGACGGTTCGTCGTACGGGTCGTTATGACGTGGGTGATGTGGATAAGTTGATGCAAACCACTCAGCAGTTGTTGGGGCATACGCAAAAGTTAGAGAAAAAAATTGAAGAGGACCGGCCTAAGGTAGAAGGGTTTGATCGTATCGCGGGTGCTGAAGGCACGCTTAGTCTGACCGAGTCTTCAAAGCTGGTTAAGATCACACGAAAAGAGTTGATTAAGTTGCTTGATGGGCTTGGTTGGATATATCGCGGTGGAAGGGGGGTTAAAAAGGCTTGGTTTGCTTCCCATAAAGGGATAGATAGGGGTTGGGTGTCGTATACGGGGGAGCCGTATCAAGTTGAGTCTGGCCATGATCTTATTGATCGGCGGGTGCGGCTGACACCAAAAGGGTTGGCTAAGGTGAGTGAGATTTTATCGGGGTTGGATCGATGAGTGATATGGATGATTTTGATGAGCCGAGGCTTACGCCTAAAGGCGTGGTGATGCTTGCTTTATTGTATGCTGTTGACGGGGGAAATGAGGCGACGTCTAAATTTATTGATTCGGTTATTGCTATGGCTCAGCAGGGTGGTTTTGGTTCTGCGAGGCCACTTAGGCGGGCGCTAAAAAATTCTAAGACGTCGGAAGATGTGTTAGCTGATTATGTGGATCAGTTGTTTGAGTGTCTGGATCCAGCGGAGGTGTCTGCTCTAGTAAGGGTGGGTAGTGTCTCCATACACTAAAAACCCCTTTGGTGTGTCGAGCACCGAAAGGGGTCAATCTTTAATCCAGGATAAAGGATAGTAGACATGGACAATTCTAGTTCAGGTGGTGGTGTGCGCGCAAGTATTGATATTGGCGTGGGTGATATTGATTATTCAAATGTGGTGGTGCTGATTCCAAAAGATGTGCCTTTGTCGCGCTCACAGCTTGATACGTTTGTGGATAGTATGGCCACGTCACCGGCTAATCGGGTGGGTTTGGGTATTACACTGGTGTCGTATTGTAGTGAAGGGGCTCGGCGGATTGGTTTTTCTTGACGTGCGCACGTTGGGCGGCGTAATCTAGTTACGCTGTCTATAAATTTTTAAAAAAGCCTCAATCCCTTTTCGGGGGGTTGGGGCTTTTTTTTGTCTTGAGGTTCTGTATGTCTTCCCTGAAGTGGTTTGCTAAACGCGAGCATGTGCCGCGTGATTTTGTGCGTCTGGCTGCTGATATTACCGTTGCGGCTGTTGATGGTTCCTTTAGTTCGGCGGGCGTGGTGAGTCTGTTGGGCTTGGTGGCGGGTGATTGGGTTCGGGTGTCGGGTTATGCGGCGGCGGGCACTGAAGGTGTGGACGGTTGGCATCAGTTATCTGTTGATTCAACGGCTGCGAAAATTACCACAACCAGTGTGTTGCCTGATGTAGTTGCGGGCGCGTCGGTGCGCATTGAGGGTTTTTTGCACGGTGATGGGCAAGAATATTCGCTTGATTTGAAGTTGTCGGAAATTGAGCGTGATCATCAAGTAGTTAAAAAAGAATTTATCGCCAAAAGTGGGCGCAAGCAGACGCGCATTATTCGTGATGAGTTGTATTGGGAGGGGCGAACTCAGCCCATATTGAAAAGTGCGGTGGGTGCTGAATCACAGATTCATTTGTATCGTGAGGCGTTTGCTTCGTTGTTGCATGGTGAGGTGGCCACGCTTGATCCTGAGGAGCGGGCCACGCTTGCCTCACCTGTCGGGCCTGTGTCAGTTGTGTTGGTGGGTTCGAGTATTCCTGAAAAGCGCGATGCGGGCATGTATTTTTCTATTCCTTTTCGTTTTAAATATTATCCCTTCTGAGTATTTGCCATGAGAAATGATTCAGCAGCTTTTGCAGACGCTAATGCAGCGCCTGTTGCTTACCCTCGTCTGTCGTCTGAGCAGGCGTTTACGATGGCGGGTGATAATTCCGCGTGGATGACCTCGCACGATGATGCGGCTGTGCCTGCGGGGGCGGTGGTGTTGTCGGGCGTGGTTGAGTCTGTCTCGGCTACATCGCAGCGACTTGAGTTGGATAAGGCGCGGTCGGGTATTGGTAATGTGGATCTTCGCTTAACGGATGTTGCGTATGCGGTGACGTCGTTATTGAATCAACATGCTGAGGGTTCTGATTCGTTAAAGGGGCGTGATAATAAATCGTACTTGGGCTTTGCTGGTTTAGCGTTTGAAGATTATAGCCAGGTGCATGCTCAGATAGTGACGGGGCTGGTTAAAGAGGGTGATTCGTATGTGATTGAGTGTGCGGATCGTCAGCGTGAATTGCGTAAAGATATTTTTTCTGAATTGATTGAGCTAACGCTTACGCAAACATTGCCGGATGATTCTACCGACCTAAATTACAATACGTTGCACGTTGTTGATACCACGGGTTTGAGTGGTGTGTTGCATGGAGTGACGTATGGCGATGCGGCGGGCTTGCGTGTTGTTTACCTTGAGCGCCGTTCGGGTGATTCGCGTGAGGTGTTGCGTTTTTTGGAGTCAGATATTCAGCCTACGCAAATTAATAATGTTCTTCGTGGTGCGTTAAATACGCAAGTGCTTGAGCATGTGGTTGATTTGAGTGCGGGTGAGGATGCGCGGGCTAAGTTTAAGGAATATCCCTATATAGAAGCGTCTCCGATTGAAATTAGTTATATGTTACAGACGGGTTTTCAGTTATTGCAGCCTGCGGAAACGGTGCCAGATGGCTGGCATTTGGGGGTTGATCCGTCGCATGTGGTTGTTGATGAGTATATGAATATTGGCAGTGATATTTTTGATACTGTCGATCCGCTGGATAGTTTTATTTTATCGTTTGACGGTACGGTATTAAAAAAGCAAGACGGTAAAAAATTTATTGAAGAACAGCTTTGGTATCCGTCGGGTGTGTTCGCGCCTGTGTATTCTGATGGTCGAACGGGTTTGCGGCGTTTGGCGAATATTCAAATTGATGCGCTTTATGATGTTGTGTTTGATAATGATAATGTTATTTCGAATACTGAAATTCGTAAAAATTATGATCGTATTTTAAATTTAGTTCATGTTTTTTGGGATTGGAATCCGCATACGTTGGAGTTTTCACGAGATAAGCTGTTGGGGGATTTAGAGAGTATTTCTCGTTATGAGAGCTCAAAGGTTCGTGAGATAAAATTATATGGTGTGAATGGTTCGCGTCATACATTGAAAACATTGGCGCAAATTGTTAACCGGTTGAATGATGCGTTCGCGTACGAAACGTATGATATGTCTGTCTCTGTGCTGCCAGAGATGAGTGCCGTAGAGCCTGGTGATATCGTGCGTTATCGTGATGATCAGGAGTTAGACCCTGTAACGAATTTACCGATCGATAGATCCTTTATGGTGATTAGTAAAAATGAAGATCCGGTGATGGGGGATTTGTCGTATCGGTTGATGGGGTCAAGTGCGCCTGCGGGCTCTCTGTTGAGTGTGACGAATGCGGCGGTTATTGCGGATGCGGATTATGACAGTAAGGGTAAGGGTGATCCGTTGCGTGATATTGAGTTGCTTGCTGGGGCGGCGATTCAAAATGTAAATGGTGTGCTGCATTTGGTGTCTGACTTTACGTTTAACGGTGGTGATAGTTGTAATGATCCGGCTAGTTGGCTTTATATCGGGGCTGATTTTGTTATTAAAGAGGGTGTTACGTTTACGCTAACGAAAAACTGGACTGTATGGCACCCGTTTCATTGTACAAATAATGGCGTGATTACAACAGCGGGTCAGGGGTTGGCTGGTGGGTTGGGGTCGACTGGTTTTATCAATACGCGCCCGTATTACGGTAATGCGACGCCAGGCCAGCTGGGGTTTTGGGGTTCGTCAATGTCTCAAATGGGGATAGTGTGGGAGGTTCGCGAGTGGCATTATGTTAGTTCTGTCTTCACGTGGGATGTGCAGTCCCTTGGGTCTTGGCCGCGGGGTGGTACGTTTTTTCCCCCGCTCGCGCTTGAGTATCGGGATGGCATGATTCACGGTATTCCTGATGTGTTGTGTGGGTCGTCCAGCTCTGGTGGTGGGCCGGCGTTAAGTGCGAGTAATGGGGTGATAACCTTTCGTGCGGCGGGTGGTGACGGTGTGCCGAGTGGTGGTGGTGGTGCCTGGGTTGGTCGGGGTATGTCTATTGGGGTGTCTGGCGAGGTTAGGACGGATGGGGTTGATGGGATTCTTGGTGGTTCTTATACGCATGCAAATGGTCGTGTGATTCGTGGTGGTGCGAGTGCTGGATCGTATCCGGGTGTGTTTTTGTATATACCGGATGGTAAGGGTTCTGTGTTGCCAGATTTTGTGGGTAAGTTTAGTGCAAAAGTGGGTGGTTTGCCTCTTGTTGGTGAGGCGTTGGCGGGCCAGGATAATGGTGGAAAAGCTTACAGGGTTGATTCTGGCGCTATTCCGATGAGCCCTTGGAATAATAGGGGGTATGATTCATTGAGTTATGTGATGGATTTGTCAACCTCTGCCGTGCGCACTTTGTTTGTGCCGAATCCTGTTGATGTTGCGCCGCTGGCTGAGATTGCTTATGTGCAGCCGCCCGCGTCTATTTCTGCTCCTTCGACTGGTACTGCTCAACTGCTAACGGCGGTTGATGGTACGCAAAGTGCGCGAGCTTGGTGTGAGGTTGTGGCCTCGCCTGATCCGTTGCTTGATTATTATCAGTGGGAGTATCGCGTTGATGGTGCTCCATGGGTTTCTCGTTCATCGTATGTCGATAAAAAAACGCTAGGAATTCATGCTGATGGTGTCGTTGAAGGTCAGTCTATTGAGTTTCGTTGTCGTGCGATTAGCGTGCATAGAAATAAATCTGAATGGGTTGTTTCTGTTTCTGCTGTCGTTCTGGGTAAACAGGAGTTGCCTGGTGATTTGGTGGGTGTGTCTGTCGGCTCGGTCATGGGCCAATACACTGTAAAAATTACGCCCAATGCGGTTGATAATGACATTGCTCATTATGAAGTGTGGGAGGCGTTGAGCAATAATCGTGCGCTGATGAGTGATAGTTATAAAAAATCTTCAGTCGATTTTGATAGGGATCTCGTTTTCGGTACCGGAAAATTTATATGGGTTCGGCCTGTTGACAGTTCTGGCAATCAAGGAAACTGGTTTCCTGGGTCTGCTACTGCGGGGCTGGCTGTTAGTTCGATGGCGGTTGATTATGCGAGTGATGTGGTGGGTGTGCCTGCGTCGCTGGGGGACATTAACTCGGGTGAAGCGGGTCATCTTGCGAGTATTGAGGCGGGGGCTGATGTTACTCGCACAGCGGGAAACTTGGTTCAAAACTCTGAGTTTTTATCAGACTCTTCGCATTGGATGACTTCGGGATCAACGCCAAATACCGCTTTTGGCCGAAACCTTAGCAGCGATTGGAATTTGGACGGCGGGATTACAGCTTACGTTGTCCAAGCTGATGGGCTTGAATACCCAGGAACTCATATAGATTTGATCGCGCAGTCGGATGTAGCGACAAGAACGACGCCGGTTGAGGCTGGGAAATACTACCAAGCATCTGCATACACTGGGGCTCATCGTTGTAATGTTAGATTGTTCCTTGCGTGGTATGACTCAACAAATGTTCACATTTCCTTTTCAGACGGTGACGGCAACTATAGCGAAAAAATGGGCGGAAAATATCTTGATGGCTATAAGCGACTTTTTGCACTAGCTCAAGCGCCAGTCGGTGCCGTTAAAGCTATTTTGTTTTTACGGAAATACCCAACGACACAGGGTATTGGTGCGACAAATTCTTACATGTTTGTGACTCGCGTCCATTTTGGTGAGGGTTCAGAAAATATGACGGCACCGTCCCCATGGGTATCTGGGGACATTCCACAAAAACAAACAGCTTTAAACACCCAAAACGTGGGCGGCTCTTCAGCTGCACTTGTTGAATCGAATGCCGCAAACGGGTCAACGTTTACATCAAGCGATGCTGGCTTGCTGGCGTATGCGGATCAAGCGGACTGGGATGGTGATATAGCGAATAGGCCGCTTGAGGAGAGCCTTCTTAACGTTAATGATGCTGTGGCCCTAGGTTTTAATCCTACATTTGACTGGATTGATGGCGAACTTAGGCCGCGAAATTGGGGCGCTTGGAATGGGAATCCAACACACGAAAAAACAATCGTCCGCATCGGCAAGAGTGCGCCACGGTTTATCACTGATGGCCTTGCTAACGCAGGGATGGTCAGGGTCTATACGTTCGCTTCTCCGATGCCTGCTGATACTGTGTTCAAGGGCTCTTACGATTATAGAATTACTAGTGATGACCCAGCATTTGGGACGTGCGGATTTTTAATAGAAGTTGGGTATGGTGGGGCTGGGGCATATACCCGTCACCATGTCACGGTTGACGACAGGACACCAGATGGATTATGGCGAACTAGACAGTTCGCAGTCAGGGCGGCGCAAGGTCAAACGGTTGATTTTTTCCGTGTTTATGTGATGGGCTCATGGACTTTATTCGCAGGGGGTTATAGCAAGATAAATGTCACCTTTGATCGCTTTCAGTTCGAAATGATTCAGAAAGAATTCGACAACACTCAGCAGCAGTGGACAGAAGTTCAGGCGAGACCAACTACTCTATCTGCCCTGAATTCAGCGGACGGGGCGCATCTTGCAGGAATTGAGGTAGGTGCAACGAACACAACAAATACAAGTCAGTTGGTTGATGGCGCTCAGCTTGGCCTAACATCATTGTGGAGTGGTGTTGTGGGTGCGGGTAGGCCTGCGGATAATGCTGATGTGACTGTTGATAATGTGGATGCTCGTGGGTCAAATATAGCCCCGCCGCGCTACTCTGATTTTAGTGCGTCCGATACCCCTCCAACTTGGTCCGGGCTAGCGGCTCTACCTGTCAGCGTCGGCATTGACCCGGTGATAGGGTTTTATGGTAGTAGTTCGCTTAAAATAGTTACTAATGCAGCTTCTTATACGAGTGTTTTTCTGGCTACTAACTTGTCGGGGTATGACGGTGGGTTTGTTCCTGAATGGAATATTAATGTGGACCCATTATCTGTATATATAGTTGCATTGCGGGTGCGTTGTAGTGGTGCATCAGCATTCATGAGGGTTTCGTTGAGCCCTGATGTTGGTGCTTCGGTTGTGCTTGATGGGGTGACGTCAGCGACGGCAAATGAGTGGTCGCTGTTATCTTTTGAGGTCACGCTGTCTGATTTGACGGCAACGCAGGCTGTGTTGTCGTTCTTTCTCGCTTCGGGGCTAACTTACTGGGTAGACGCTATTCAGATTACAGAAAAGATTGGTAACCTTGGGGTGATCCCGGCTTATGTGCCTCCCAGTACTGTCGATGCGTACATGCTGCAAAATACGCCTCGGGTTATCTCTGTTTTGGCTTCTGGGGTGATTCAAGACGGCCCTTCGACTGTTGTTGTGGCAAAGGTGGCGACAGGGACGTATAGGCTGACTCATGGCGCTGGAAGTACGGATCACGGCATAGTTGTGTCAACAGGTGGTGCGGCTGAGCGTGGCTACTACGCAACGGAGACGATTAATTACTTCGACTATTATACTAAGGATGGGGCTGGTGTTTTGGTGGATGCGCCGGCGACAATCATATTGGGGGCTGGATATTTTTAGTGGTAATTGGTGGTGTTGCCTGGGTTAATGTTTTCCGAAACTAACGTGCAACTTGCTGATACTATTGGCGTGTATTGGGTTGTGTTTTCGTGCTATTTATTCAAATTATTTCACATAAGTGGTTGTTTTATATGATTAATGTAAGGGTTTTGTTTGTTTGTTTGGGTAATATATAGGGGGTTGTCTAAGTTGTTGAATGGTAAAGGTAAATTAATTGTTTCCGAAACTTTTCCGAAATGCTTCCGAAATCCTCATTGTGTGATTATTAATTTTTTGAATTCTGGGGTTCGTTTATCTTTATATATTCGTGTTGTTTCTGAGCTTTTGTGCATGAGTAGGGTTGTGGTATCTATGCCTTGCTCTGCGTACGTTCTCTCTGATAATGAGCGGATTTCGTAGAATACGGCGGGGCCTTTTGGGTGCCAGTCGATCTTTGTTTTGTCTCGCATTCTTCGGAATGCGCGGCTTATTGTGTGTTCGTGAACGCGGTCACCGGGCTTTGCTTTGTAGATGGGTTTTATGTGGTGGATTAAATATTTGCTGAGCGTTCCTGTTTTCTTGCATTGCTTGATTATGTCGCCAAGGCTCATATTGATCGCGTCCATTTTTAAGCAAAGTGGAATTTCAGTGAGCGCTTTTGTTTTTGCTCTTGTTGCGTATAGTATATCGTTTTCGATATACGAGTAGGGTACTTGGGCCTTCCCGTCTTCGTCGTCTGTGAACGCGTCCCACATTTTATTCCAATCAGCGCCTTTTTTGAATTGAGTGATTGATAGATCGTACGGGCCTTGGGCGCAGAGGAGTGCAAGGTAGCATGCGTTGTGTTCCCATGGGGATTTGTTGTGTGCGAGTATCTCTAGGAATTGATCTAGTTCTAATCGGCCTCGTTTTACACGAGCTTTGATTGTTCCCGTTTCGCTGAACGGGTTCGGTTTTGATGATGGGTAGTGGCCTTTTTCTTTTGCTTTTTTGAAAAGGTCGATGCCCCTTGATCTGAGTGATTGCGCTTGTCGTTTGTGATCTTTGTTTACTTCGTGATCTATCACTTCTGCTGCGTGCTGGGTGTCGAATTCTGCTAAATCTATATCGCCGTGCATTTCTGTTATTTTCTTGCAGAGTGATACAGCTGATCTGTAGACGTTTGTTTTTCCGTTAAATTCTTCTAGTGTTGTAGTGTATTTTTCCACCCATTCTGTTGTTGTTATTTTTTTTCTTGTTGGTTCCATTATTCGTTCTATTGGGCGACTTTCTAGCGCAAGGGTGACTAGGGCGTTGCATTTTTCCGCTTTTTTTGCTGCGGCTTTGAAGTTATTTTTAATTTCCAGGCTTCTCTCTTCGTTGGTCAATGGGTTTGTCCACGTGTAGTACGTGTTGAGGCCTCTGCGGCGTGCGTTGAGGCCTTTAGGCCATGTTTCGCGGCCTTTTGCTTTGGGTCTTGCCATTCTTTTTAGCTCCGAATACGATTTTTAAAATTTCTGGGTCTGTTTCTTCGTGTTGTGCTGGTTCGGTTCCTGTGGGTATGTATTTTGCGTCAGGGCGAACCATTAACGGGCGGCCGTGGCGTTCTGGTTTTGGGTGTATTTTGTTTTTTGCCCACTTGCGTAGCGTGCTGATTGTGTGTCTGTTCTGTGGGTAGTGCAATTCATCCCATTGTTCTAGTGTTATCCATGTTTCCATTGTCGTTCCTCGTGAGGTGGCGATCCCGAGGTTTATTTGTCGTTTTTTCTGTTTCTGATATTTTGTTATGCACCACTTTTTAGTGATTTATTTAAGTTTTGCGTTGCGAAAATTGGTGTAATTGTGTTTTTTAATTACGCCGATTTGGTGTCTAGCTCTAGTTATACGGCCCAATCACCTGAATACATAATCCGACCTGTCTTTTGTCTTGTACGGATTACTGTATCCTCGGTAGGCCTCTGCATGTGCTTTGCAATTTATTTTATACACTTCGTTGGCATCAATCTTACGTTCCTCTTTCCATTTTTCTGCAAGCTCTTCATCTTCTTTTATTTTCTTATATTTTTTAGCCGCAATATCCACACGGCGCTTAAAATCCACCTTCCACTCTTTCCATAAGCGCTTAGACCTTTTCCATACTTCCAGATATACTTCCTCCTGTTCGCGTGTTTTAGGCTTAGGCAGGTGAATCGCGTAATCAGATGTGGCGTCAAGATCCATCAAGCAGACCAGCTCTAGCGGAGGGTAGATATCCCAGTACACCCGTATAACAAGGCCGGTAGAGTCCGACCCACTGCCGCAGTGCTCGCCCTTGGTTTCGTCTTTCTGTTCTTGTTCGCTCATGTCATCACCTTTTGCGTTTTAAATCCGTGGCCGGCTCACCGGCAACGTTAGATTTCACCAGGGCCCATACTTCAGCTTCCTTGCTGGTGGAGGCGCTGGTGGTTTAGGTCTGGTCATCCTTGATGCTTGGTGCTGCTTAAATAGTTCGTCCGCTGTTTTTATATCGGGAGCGCAACCGGAGCATAAATATTGTTCTCTTCCGTGCCCACCGTAGAAAGGCCCTGTTGATCTCACATAGCCTTTCTCTCGGACGAACTCATTATTACAGTTGAGGCACGTCTTCCACGAAAAGAGTGGGAATGTTTTTTCACAGTCAGGTTTAGGTGTGGTATTTTTTCTTTTCATATTAACCTCGAAATCTAACAATAAAAATTGAATCTGACTCCATTCCGCTGCGCTGCATTACGCAGTTCATTTTAAATCGTTGTACCGCGCTTTAGTGTGCAGTAGCCCAAAGGGTGTAAACCCTCTAGGGTCATCCCCAAACACCGGCTGCGCCCGTGTTCTCCAGTTACTCGCATAGCCCAAATTTCGATTCGCATGATGGGCGCTCTTCCATAATATGGATAATGTCCTGCTGTCGCCCGCCTCTGCTTGTTGTGCTCCATTCAAGAACTTCATCAATTTTATTGATGTACATTCCTGGCACCATTGGTGCAAAAAAAGTCCTCTCGCTTTTCTCTTCAAACTCCCTGATCTTATCTATCATGTCGGGAAATCGATCAGCCCATAACCTGATATCTTCCTTGCCTGAGTTAATGCATGGAGCACAGCCAACACGTCCAAATCCGAGCTTGTATAGTGGGTTAAATTCTTCTCCGTGGGCCTCAACGTAATCAAAGCACATTTTTTTCGTCCAGTCGGTTATGGGGTTGTTTACATAGCAATCGAAGTAGTCACACCACTCTCGGAAAGGGGTATTCTTTCGTTTGTCAGACTCATCTCGTCTAACGCCAGTGTATCGCTCATAATCGCTTTCGATGTGTTCTTCCACCCAGCGTTTTTGTGGTCGTAGCTTTAATATTTCAGTGCAGAATTGAGCCCGCCTTGAAGGCCACCTTCCTTTGATTTTAGACATCTCAAGAAACGTTAATTCGTCGTTACTCTTAAAACCTTTTGTTTCTGCGAACCCTTCAGTTTTCCAGAGATCGGCGTAAATAGCATTAACATGCGCTACAGGGAAAACATTGGCTGAATAATCAGAGATGAATTGTTCGGTGATGGGGCTTTCATTGCGCCCAGCATTAGAGTTAAGCAGAATTATTTCATCTTCTGGAAAATGTTTACGAACCCAAAGAGCGCACGCTTGAGAGTCAATGCCTCCTGAAAAACCAACTATATGTGTAGTGCCATCTTTCATAATCAAAAACCTCTTAGCGTTTGGGCCGGTGCGGCGCGGTACAACAAGCGCAATCTACAGCGACCAACTAACGCGGCGCTTCGCTCTGCGATAGTCGGCGCGTAATTGCAGTCGTTATACGACATCAATCGTCATCTTCTTTTTTGAAGTCACCATCAGCATCACAGTGCTCTGGTGGCCACCCATGCTTTCTTATATTTGCATGTCGTAATGGTCGATTGATGCAGTAACGTAGGATCGCATCAATCAGAGCGAGGGTAATTAATGCGAGAAAAAATGTAAGCCAAGGGCTGTCACTCATAAACTGGTAAATATTCATCTGTACTCCGTAGTTTTGTTATCGTATAACTATCTAAATATAGCCGACGGTCAGCCGCCGGGCTCCAATCTTACCTTATACCGCCACTGCTAATTTATGGCGTTATACGTCTGGCTTATCCGTGCAATCTCTATTGAGTGAGCTGCATCGCATGCCTTTGTTGCTAATTACAGAGTCAAACCCGCAATTAGCCCCGCACCATGAGCATCGGCTGCTATTCCATTTCAGCATCTTCCTTCCGCCCCTTAGCATTTTTAGTCCGATCCACGCACACAAAGAAGAGAATTTTTTCCCAGCCCATGAGTGGTGTTTTAAATTATGCTTAATCGCTTCAATGTTCATCATGATTCCTTAAGTCAATAAAAACGTATAACAAGGCAAATTCAGCGCGACCGGCTACCGCGTCGCTTGCTTCAGGTTTATCGTTTTCTTTAGTCATTTTAGTGTCCTTAAGTTTTGTGGTTTCGTTCCCGCCGTCGCCTGATTTGCGGCGTTATGAGCCAAGGTCCTTAAGGTTTTTCTCAAATCGTGCTACTGACCTTTTAGCATTCTCAACCTTCCATTCTGCCTGCATTTTAGCTAGCTTCGTGTAGTTGAATTTTTCAAACGTTCCACCAAATAAAATATTGTTAATATTAATTTCATTACTCAGAATGGTACCCTCAAATGTCGCGCTTATTCCCGAAACATAAACAGCGCAAGGCATGTGATTATCACTCCCGTGACGGATAGCGATAGAGTGTAAAAATTCAATCCCGACCAAGTGCTCGTGTTGACCCATAACAACGGCAGTCAACTCGGACTGGCCTTCAGCTGTGTTTGTTTGGTTTTGTTCGTCGCCCATAACTCTCAGTTTCCTTTAAAGTTCTGTGTTGGCCAGCCGGTTACTGCTGACGTTATACGTCACAGAGGTCTATTCCTGGCTCTCCGTTCTCCAGCATCGCACTTACTGCGCTATCAAGCGCTTGATGTATTAGAGTAGCCCCGTCTTCTTGCTCTGATTTCAGTGCGGATACTAACCCCTCTAGAAACTCGCCGTCATTAGTTATCACAACATCCCCACAACCATATTGTCTGCCAACCGTGCAGGCGTGCTTGAGTGTTTTAATGCCGATAGAAATCATTAATTCCCCGTTATTAACTTTTATATTTAATTGATTATTTTCCACTTTATTCTCCAGTTTGTTACGTATAACTAACGCAATAAAATTGGACTCTGCAACCGCAGTGCCTTTTTCACTCACGTCACGTCGCCATTTATCGCGGGCCGTTGTGTGTCTTTACACTGCTCTATCCAAGCAAATGGATAGCCTGAATATTCTTTGCGTTTTTCTATAGCTGCTTTCAGTGGCATAGGCTCACTAGCGTATTTGATATTCTTTTCGTTGTTCTCGTATTTCGCAGCAAATACAAAGAATAGCCTGGTGTCGTTTTTAATCTCTTCGTAGTCACAAGCAACATCATCGGCAGAGCAAAACTTATGGCCGCTTGGTACTGCCACCATTGGAGAGTCACAGCATGGGCAAAGCTCATCGGGTAATAGCGTATGGATGCACTTGCCGTCACCGCAACCGCTTACACCACAATTGTATGATTTCGTTTTTTCTACAGCCATGACGCAACCTCTGCCATTATTTCTCGTGCCTCATCGCTATCGCACTCTCCAATGTTTCGGCAGTACGCCTCGGAGTTGTCGCCGGTCAAAATATTTGTTCCATTCAGATCATCGTACGGCTTATTTACTCCGCAACGACAACACATAACAAAAGGCTGCAAGGGATTTGCTACCGCAGTGGTTGCTTCTATTTTTGTGGCTTCGTTTTGCATTGTCGTGTCCTCTAGTTGTGGGGCTTCGTTTCCGTAAACCCCTGAGCCAAATCGTTATGTGCAGTTATAGCTTGGCGTTTCGAACATTCTGTATTTGCACTTGAATGTTTGCGAGCTGTGTTGCGAGAGGCGCATATTTTATCGACAGTGGCGTAATCCAAAGATCACCGCGGGCGATGTGCTCTTCTCGCTCCCTCATCGCTTCTTCAAACTCTGGGGTTGCCATTTGCTTAGCTATTCCGGCAGCCTTTGTTGCTAGCTCAATTATGGTAATCTTCTTTCTCAACTTTGGTGGAAGCTTTGATTTATCCATGTCTATCTTCTCGCATGCTTTTCTAGTTGTCTGTAGTAGGGGGTTTTCGTTTTAGGTGTGCTTTTTATTTTGGTTTTTAACTTAACGCCGCTTCTATTTGTTTTATGCTGCCTGCTGATGCTGTGCGTTTTTGTTGTTTTTTTAATTCGTTGTGTTTTCTGAAAAGTGAAACGTCACGTTTATTTATATTGTGTTTATCTGCCCATTCGCGTTGATTGATTTTTTCGTTTTCTAGTGCTGTGTCGAGTTTTTTTATTAGTTCGTTGATGTGATTGTTTGGCGTTTCCGTTGTGGTGGAAACGGTGGTGTGCTCACTCGGAAACCGTTTCCATTGTTGTGTGTAGCGTTTTAGGGCGTGGGCGTTGGTGGCCCATAGGCCTAGGAATGCGAGCGCTTGAATTAGGGCGATTAGGTAGGGTTCTGTTGTTTTTGTTTCTACTGTGTTGGTGATTAGCTCGCGTTTTTGTTGTTGTAGTTCGCTGATGCGCTGGTTGTTGGTTTCAATGTTTTTTTGCCAGCCTAGGCGTTCGGTGTTGGCGGTGTTGGCGCTGCTGAGTGATTCGGTGTAGGCGGCGGTTTCTTGTTCGAGTGATTGTATTAGTTGGGTGTTGATGTTGTTGTTGAATTCATTGTTTGTGTTGCTGTTGAGTATGGGTGATGCGGTGTGGTGGAGGGGGCCGGCAATGACTAGGGCTGATAGTAATAGGGCTGGAATAGTGCAGCGGGGCTGAGTCCATAGGTAGAGTGCGGCGGCTTCTAGTGTGAGGGCCCATAGCCAGGCTGTTTGTGTTGATGTGTGTAGTGTCCAGAATTGCAGGCTGTGCCAGAAAACGAGGCTAGTTATTGGGATGATAATGAGTAATTGTGCGTGCTTCACGTTCTAGGCCTGTTTTATTGTGCTTGTCTTAACAATAGCACTTAGCTTTGCTTGCTAGCAATAGCAAAGTGCTGTTTCTTTATTTATTTTTGGTGGTTATGCTTGGTTTTTCTCTTTTTGCGCTGGTGCTGTTGTCTTGCTCTTTGTGATACTTTGTAAAACTTTAGTGTTTTAGGTGGTTATTTTTGTGATGGGGTCGATACTTTTCGTATGTCTCTATATTTTTTGCGGGTGATTTATGAATGTATTGATTGTTGATGATGATATGAATTGCCGTGAGCTTGCGCGGATGGCGTTGCTTAAGTTTGGTGGGGGGCAGTATGAAATAGAAGTAGCGGTGGACGGGCAACAGGCTATCGCGCTGTGTAAGATCGCTGCGCCCGACGTTGTGTTGCTCGATTTGAGTATGCCCGTGATGGATGGGGTAGCGGTTGCTAAGTGGTTGCGTGAGCAGGAAATCCCGTACATCCCGATGACGGCGATGAGTGGTAGTGATGCGGCGAATGAGGCCTTGGTGTTGGGTGCGGCTCAGTGGTTGGCAAAGCCGGTGCCGGTTGCTCAATATCATTACGCGCTGCAAACGTTTATTGGGTGTATGAATCAGCGCGTAATTCGAGCGGCGGCGGGCATGTTGGCGCGTGATAAGGGGGTTTCGCTTGATGAAGCGCGGGCGTTGTTGCGCTCCAAGTCCATGGCGTTGAATGTGGCTAAGGTTGTTGTTGCTCAGCAGGTGTTGGATGCTCATGGTTGTTTGCTGATGACGTGAGTGCCGAAAATTTCAGCGGATTCAGGGGTGTTCCAGGCGTCAATGGGGTGGTGGTAGTTCCACTCATCGGGCGTGCAGGCGTTTAGCGCTGCGGCAATTGCGATAGCGGGGGCTATTTTTTTCAAGCTGCGGCAAAGTGCGTTGCATGCGCTGATGGTGGTGATAATGTATTTATATATTTCGTTTGCGTTAAGCATAAGCGCCCCTTTTCAGCGTTAAGTGCTGAAAGTTGGGCCTCGGTCCCTAGCGCATTTACTAATGAGGCAAGAAAATATTAATCCTGGTCCGTGGATTTCGCTACGAATGCACCGTATTTAGTGCATAAGCGAGTTGCTAGCCTATTTTTAAATTTTGTCTATGTCAATCTTTGGCGTCTGCTTTTTGACTGTTTCGTTCAGTTGCAGTGCAGATTTGAGCATATTTGTCATCGCTTCACCGCCATTGGCAATGACGCTAGCCACTTTTATAGCGAGTTCGTTTTGCTCGTCGCTGATTGTTAGGCCTTTTTCGGCTAATAGTTTTCGCGTTTCTTCTCTTTGTTTTCGCTCTTCTATCGAGCGCTCTAGTCCGCCGATGAATAATTCCGCTTCGTGTAGCTCTGTGGGAGGGAGTTTGGCTATTCGCTGCGCGAGTGTGGCGCTAGTGTAGTTGCCTGGCGGCTCTTGAATGCTGTTATCTTCCCTGTCCATCCATCCTGTAGGGAGTTTTAGCCCTATTTCTATTTTTTCGGCGGTTTTGTCGCCCATGGTGCGGGGGTTTCCGCCCGGTCTATTTGGTGTGTCGTTAACTATTTGACCGAGATAGGCGGGGGATATATCGCAGCGACGCCCGATTTCAGCTAGCCCGCCTTGGGCTTTTAGTTCTTGTGCAAGGGCTAGAAGTTTTTGTTTTCTAATTTTTTTAACGTTCATATCCATATTAAACCCTTCTATAGCGTTTAGATAAATGTGCGCAACTGCTTGACGCGACGCCAGCACGTTGCTAGTGTTGCGCTATGGACAAAGTAAAGCGCACAATACCAGAGTTAAAAAAGTTGCTCGATTCAGCTCCTAGGGCGCTGATAGCGCGGGTTGCTGATGAGGCGGGTACAAAAGTGATTTATCTGCGTCAGTTGTCGCGAGGTGATCGGCAATCGGGTGGGGTATTGGCTCGCCGGATTGACGCTGCTACTCATGAGTTGTGCCCTGATTTTCATGTCTCCAAGGGTGTGTTACGGCCTGATTTGTATGGTGAGGTCGTTCAATGAAATCCCCTTACGCCTCCTATAAATCCCCACGCCGGTTGGGCGTTCGCGCATCAAGCCCGTGTCGGGTTAGTCCGTCGCTTCGTCGCCCTCGGTGCCATGTTTATTCGTTGACACCAATTTCAACGTGGGGCGTTGAGTTTTCTGGCTGGCCGGCGGGGCTTGATCATCGCAATCCGTTGCGGGTTTTGAGGGAATTAACGCTGTCTGATTTGGACGTGTCTCCTTCGTTGCTTGCTCTGCTAAGTCGCGAAGCAAAGCGCGAGCGGCTTTATCCACGCGTGGGTTTGATTGGGCAACGCTTTCGAGGGTGTCGGTAATGGTTTTTAGGGTGATGGGATCGGCTAAGACGATGACTCGGCGTAGTAAGCCAAGTTTCATTTCGAGCCCGATCACTTCATCTATGAGTTGGTCATTGTGGGTTTCGAGTTCCGCAATGTGTTTGGCTTTTACATGGGTGACGTTGGTGTCATCTGTGTTATCGGGCATGAAGGGGCTCCGTTTAGTGATTTTAACTTTTCGATTTGGCGATCCCGAGTTTAGCACGGCGGTTGCTCCTTCATATTTTTCAGTATTTGAAGCCAGTTTAACGAGGGGGCGCGCTGGTTGCAGCGTGAAAACTTGATGAGTAACACAACGTCGATGGATGATTTGTATTTATCGCTGCACGGGTCTGCTCGTAGTGCTGAGGGGGGGATTTCAGGTGTTGCGCGTCGTTTGGGTAAGCGTGAGGGTACGTTGATTGGAAAGCTCGATCCTAAGGACGATTTGCATCAGCCGAATATTGGTGAGTTCGTTCAGATGATGATGGATACGGGCGACACCATGCCGCTTGAGATAATGTGCGCCTTGTTTGGTGGGCAGTTTGTTACTCGTAACGTTAAGTGTAGCTCGACTGTGATGATGGCGGTTCTTCATGCTGTTAATGAGTGCGCTGATGTGCCAAAGGCCCTTGAGAAGGCGCTGGCGAATGACGAGAAAATTGACGATGGTGAGCGGCTTGAGATTTTGCGTGAAGTGGTTGAGGCCAAAGGCGGGTTGATTGCGCTTGAAAATACCTTGCGTAGTGGGGTTGAGTCGTAATGGGTGCTCATATTCAAGTAAGTAGTACTCAGCAAAGCATTCTCGATTTATTGGCTAAAAATACGAATGGATTAACGTTTGATAAGTTGTATGCATTGGTTGGCCAGGGTCGTTCTTTTGATAATTTAGAAATGCAGCTTCGTGGTTTGGCGCGTTTGAAGATGGTTAAGGTGGTTTCGCAGCGTTTTATGTTGATGGGGCCAAAAAAAGTAGCGCCTAAATATGTGCCGCCTAAGGCTAAGGTGTTGGTGCCGCGTAAGTTGCCAGTTATAAAGGTTGTGCGGCCCGATGATGTCTCTGAAAAATTAACGTTTCTGATGGAGTTAAAAGGGCGAATTGGTGCGTCTGTAGAGCTTGACGCGATGATTATTGATTATCAATCGTTTGAAAAGGCAGGTGCGCGGAAATGAAAATAAGACTCATTGGTTTGGTGGGGCATGGTGATCATATTGCAGCGCTAAAAATGTATTTAGAGGCTGATAATGACACTGTGAATATGGCGGCTACGTGTGATTCGTGGCGTAAGGCGCTGGGGGCGATTGATCGTATTGAGGTTGATACTGATTACTTGATGATTGTGGTGGCGAAGGAGCCATTGCATCAAGCCTGGGTGACGGCTAAAGGTGGTTCGTTGGTGCATATTATGCCGCCTGTTGGTGTTGAATTTACGGGGCCGAATGAATTGGTGTTTCGTGGTGATATCGGCACGATTCAGGTGCGTGTGGGTGATGCTGTGAAGCAATTACCGGATGTGTTGGCGTGATGTTTTTTTGGTTGCTGATTTGTGGGTTAGTTCTTTCGCTCATTGTTGCGTTATGGGGTGAGTGTTTGTTTCGTCGGGCTGAAGGTATGGCTTATCGGCCGGTGGTGAAGTTGTGAAGGCTCCGGTTCCGGTCGCGGTGAGTGCGGTGATTGATGTTGAATCAGCGCAAATTACAACGGCGTGGGATATGACTGATAAGCCTCAAGGGTTTGCGGTGTTGGAGCGTGACGTCACGTTTATTGGTGCGAGCGCTGAGCAAGTGGCGCAAGCGTTTGAACGATGGGCGGCGCAAGTGCGGGCAAAGGCTAAGGAGATGGCTAATGTTTGAGTTGCCGGTTCAGTACTCATGGTTGCTGTTGTTTGTGATGGTTTTTCATCTTCTTTTTATGCAAAAGCAGTACGCATATGATGTGCATTATTTGGTAGAGGCGGAGCCTAGGAATTATGTTGGTGTTTCGACAATGACGACGACAAGCAGGCGTACTAATGCGGCGAGTTTGACTGAGTTTTTAAAGGCTCAAATGGTGTCTAGGTGTGAGGTGCCGTGCTCGCCTGATGATTTCACGCTGTTGGTGACTGGGTATTCTAAAACGGGGTATTCGTGGATTGTTCGCCCCGTGTGGGCTCGTTAAGGGGTTGCTATGCCTTCTTTAAGGTCTCGCAAGCTCGGTAAGAGATTGGTGTTAATGGGTATGGCGGTAAGTGACTTGGTGTTGATGGCGTGTTCGAATTAAAGGAGTGTCGGTGATGTTAATTGGTTTGGCTGGCTTGGCGAGATCTGGAAAGAGTACGGCAGCGGAAGCGCTTTGTGATGAGTTGGGTTTTGTTGAGTTGAGTTTTGCTGATCCGATTCGCAAGGCGGTTAAGTCGATTTTTAGCTTGACTGATGAGCAGGTATACGGCGCTGAAAAAGAAACGGTTATTCCTTGGTTGGGTAAATCGCCTCGGCAATTAATGCAATCACTCGGTACTGAGTGGGGGCGGCATTGTGTGGCGGATGATGTGTGGATGCGATTGGTTGATCGTGATATCTCGCGTCATGGTGATGTGGTTGTATCTGATTTGAGATTTGAGAATGAGGCGGCGTTTATTCGTGAGCGCGGCGGTGTTGTGATTCATATTCAGCGGCCAATTTGCGAGCAAGTTAACGCGCATGAAAGTGAATTGGGCGTGAAGGTATTGGCTGATGATGTTGAGTTGGTGAATGATCGTGATCGTGATGCGTTTGTTGAGTTGGTTTGTGATGTTGTTCAGGTGCTTTGAGGGGAGTGGAATAAATCAGCGGTGTTGTGTTGCCCGCTGATTTATCTGCTTTGGTGTTATTTATTACTTATGTCTGAGAATACGGTTTTGAGGATGCTTTCATGATAGGAGTTAACTTTACCAAAGCGCTCGTCGGGAACCTTGATGATGGTTGTATCAAGTTTTCTGGAGAGTTGACCGGCTTGAGCGCCCCTAAGTTTTGCTTCTTTCATGTCGAGCTGTATTCCTATTACAGACGAGTAGGCTATGATGGTGAAATAGTCGGTTTTTCCGAATTTATGCTGAAGTGCGGCCGCTGCGGCCTCAAATGCCTCGTTTGCTTTTTCGTGTGCTGCGCGAACATCTTGTCGTGTTTCCGCAACCATTACCTCGGTGCTTGTTTGGCGTTGCTCCATTCTTTTGAGTCGGTTGTCGTACTCAAGCATAAGTTGGGCTTGTTGAACCAAAAATTCAGCGGTAGACATTGGTTGGCTATTGTCAAAATAGCTATCAGACAATTGTTCTTGCACCTCCCATGCAAAGTCATCATTGAACGATTTAACGAGCATGGAGTACCCGCGCTCGGTTATTACGTTTATTCCTCTTGCCGGTATGTTTATTCCAAAACTACGAAATTCGTTGTTTTTAGAGAAATCAATAAGATAGAAGTGTTTCCCTTCCTCGAAACGGCTTTTGTTCGTGGTGAAGTTTCGTGATGCTGTTCCGTCGGGTCGGTGGTGTAGTTTGTCGATCATGTCCAGCGTTACGACTCGCTGCCCTTGGTATTCAACGATAGGGATGGTGGTATCTACGATGGTTACTTTTTTTGATTCAGACATTGTTGCCCCCAACTGTGTCGGCTGCATTAAGCAGGTGTTGTTTCTGTTTGTGGTTATTCATTTCGTGCTGGCGTCCTTGCGGTGTTTGTGTGCCCGTTATGATGCGGATGATGTTTCGTTTCGTCAAATATTGACGCGCTTTGGGTTGTTGGGCTATAGTCGGGTTGTTGTTGCAAAATCAACAGCCGGGATTGGAACCCTGAATACCCAAAGCGCCATAAGCGTGCTTATTTATAGTGCGTTTTTTTACGTCTATCAGTTTATGGTGGATCGTGCTGGGCCTCTTCGGAGGGCCGTTTGCGCCTTTGGGTACGGTAGTTCCAACCCTGCACGGTCTACCACCTTAATTCGTTTGGAACCGATCGGTGGTGGATTCTCTAACCCAAGGGAGAATTGCCATGGATAATTGCGTCCAGAATTCAAAAATGCTCACGTTCGAGGGGCATGATCTACAAATTATTTCTATTGATGGTGATGTGTGGCTGACAGGTCCTCAAATCGGGGAGGTGTTAGGTTTTTCACATCCTAGTCAGGCTATTCAAAGGCTTTATTCCAGTCACTCTAAAGAATTTTCATCGTCCATGACTCAGTTGGTTCAACTGGGGCGTTCTCGCACGCGTGTTTTTTCTCCGCGTGGGGCGCATTTGGTGGCGATGTTTGCACGTACTAAAAAAGCTGAGTCGTTTCGTTGTTGGGTGCTGGATGTGCTTGAAGCGAAGAGTGCACCGGTTGGTTTGCCTGCGGTTGATCCTTTGGCTGTTGGTGATGATGTGCGGCGCTTTGTGTCTGAGGTGCGCCATGGGGCGCTGACTATTCGTGAGTTAAAGCCGAATGAGGCGGTGATTGATAAAGCGGCTTTGGTGGGTATCGCTAAGGTGGTGTCGGCGTTTGGTATTGCGTTCGAGGGTGTGCAGGCCTTGGCTGATCAGTTGGAGGTGTTGTGATGGTGGCTAATGTGAGTGGCAAGTTGACGACTGATGAGCTGGGTGATCGGTTTCTTGCTCTGGGTGCTGCGTTGAAAGATCAGGAAACGACTCAAGGTGATTTGGTGGGGTTGGCGGCGGCGTGTGGGTTGCGGTTGATGCCTTATTTTGAGCCTGTTGAAGAGGGTGAAGAGCATGAGTAAAGAAGAAAACTATCCGGCTATGCCTGGTCTTGGTGGGCGTGTTAAGGCTTTTGGTGAGGCTCTTTGTGCTGGTGAGTCTACGATTTTTGAGTTGATGGATATGGCTGATAAGACGGGGCTTCGTCCGCCCTCTTCATTGATGGGGTCTATGGTTTTGTCTCCGATGGAATATTGCGAGGGTCGGCCTGATCCGGTTGATTTGGATGCGCTTTATGTCGTGTTTGTGCAGGGGTTGCCTGGCCATGGGTTGGGTCGGGTTGTTCGTGGTCGGGATGCTAATTGGAATAGTCGCGAGGTGGTTGGCTTTATGCGGCTGCCTGTTTTGATGACTGATGCTGATATTGGCGCTTTTCATCGTGATGGTTCTTTTCCTGGGGTGGTTGGGTAATGGCTAGTCGAGGCGTAAACAAGGTCACATTGGTGGGTAACTTGGGGAAAGACCCTGAGATGCGTTATATGCCTAGCGGCGGTGCGGTGGCAACATTAACGATTGCGACTAGCGAGGAGTGGAAGGATAAGAATACAGGTGAGCAGCGTAAACAAACGGAATGGCATCGGGTGGTTATGTTTAATCGCTTGGGCGAGATTGCTGGGGAGTATTTGCGCAAGGGTTCGAAGGTTTATGTAGAGGGTAAGTTGCAAACCCGTAAGTGGCAGGATAACAGCGGTCAGGATCGGTATACGACTGAAGTTGTGGCTAGTGAAATGCAGATGTTGGATAGTCGGGGCCAGGGCGGGCAAGGTGGCCAGGGTGCACCGGTTCAGGGTCGTTCTGCTCAACAGGGTGGTGGGTCGGGTATGGCTCCTCAGAATCAGTCGCAAAATCAACAGGGCGCGAATAATGGCTTTGATGATTTTGATGATGATATTCCATTCTGATGGCTGCGACTCAATGGAATGATGATGAGGATGCGGTGTTGCAGTATTTGCCGCATCGGGCTCAGGTGCTGTATTTGCGTTGCTTGAGACGGTTTATGGACTATTCGTCGGGCGTTGTTGGGCGGGAGCCTAAAGAGTTGAGTATGCAGGCGTTTCAGGAGTGTCTTGAGGTGGCGTCTAGGTTTACGTCGAACAATAAGCGGTGTAAGCCTAGCCCGAAGGAGGTTCGGGTCTCGTTGGGGCATTTGGAGCGTGTTGGTTTGATTGTTCGGTTGCAGGGTCGGCAGGTGAGTAAGTTGGTTCATACCTATGTTTTTAGCTTGCCTTTGGCGACATTGGGTTTTTCCGTTGAGAATAGTCAGGGCGAGGTCAGGGCACAGTCAGGGCGCACGAGTCAGGGCACCCACCAGGCCAATAGCGGCGAGGGTTTCGAGGCAAGTCAGGGCGAGGTCAGGTCACAGTCAGGGCGCACGAGTCAGGGCATACATCAGGAGTCAGGTAAACAGGTAAAACAAGAGATATTAACAACAGCAGTAGATAACCTTCCGCGTGCGGGCGTTGATCCTGATTTTGTGCCGCTGTCAAGGCAAGATTGGTTTGTTTTCTTTGGTGCGCCTTGTGGTCGTAAGTTTGACCCGGTGAAGTTGAGAAAGTCGGCTAAGACCTTGGCAATGATTGAGCGGTGTGTTGAGTTGAAGGTGAGCCAAGGTGTGATGCTTGAGGCGATGGTGATGGCTGAGGAGGGCAGGACGGAGCCTATCGCGGTACCGGCGTATTATGCGTGGGCAGTGAAAGTTGTTTTGGAAAAAGACGGTTTGGCAAGGGGTGATGGTGATGGCTCAGGACAAGGTGGGAAAGGGCAAGGCAGGGGGCGATCAGGCGAAAAGAACTGGGAGCGGTCTGAGCGCAAAGCAGCGGAGTACCTCGCCGACCTCGACAGGCGAGAAGGTGAGGAAGCAGGCGGTGACGCCAGCGGTCGAACGCTTGCTGGTGAGGTTGTGGGGAAAGATGACTCATCTGTATGGCACTAGGTGGTCTAGCTCAATGGGTGATGTTGGGAGCCCTGCGTTTCATACGTGGTGCCAGGGCTTAGGTGATTTGAATGGTCGGCAGGTTGGCCATGGGCTGGACCGGTTGCTTGATGCGGGTGAGGATTGGCCGCCGTCATTACCTCAGTTTCGCCGGTTTTGTAAGGGTGAGCCTGAAGAGCTTGGTTTGCCATCGCAGTTTGATGCGTTCGGTAATGCGTGTAATTGTGCGGGTCAGTTGATGGCGGCGGGTAAGGCTGAGTGGTTACATCCTGCTGTTGAGATTGCGGCGCGGGCAACGGGTTTAGCATCGCTGGCTAGGGCTGTTGGTTCGAATGAGGCGGTGAAGAAGAAGTTTAAGCGCAATTATTTGATCGTGTGCCGTCGGTATGGTGATGGTGATGATTTGGGGGCTGATATTCCTGAGGCGTTGCCGGCTGAGCCTGAGTACCGGCGTGCGGATAAGTCTGTGATGTTGAGGGCGATGGCATCGGTCAAGGCTAAGCGGGCTGATCCTGCTAGGGTTGCTCAGTTGTTGAAAGAGTCGGGGCGTAAGTTTCGGTGATGCATTGGCGTGTGGCGGGTGATTATCATTCTGTGAGTCATTGCGGTTATACGATTTGTGTTTGCTCGGGTGTTTATGTGGCTTGGGCTCCTGGTGTGAAAGAGGCGTTAGGGTATTTTCGAGAGGGTTCGTTTGAGTCGCGTGATGCTGCGGCTGTGGCGTTGTGTGAAGATCATTTTGCTAGTAAGCAAGCGGCTAAGGCTGCTGTGGGAGTGTGAATGGAATATTCGATTGGGGCGATTAGGGCGTTGATGGTTGAATGGGGTAAGGCTAAGCGTAGTGAGGTTTTTCAGCAGTGCGCTGGGTATCCGCGATCAAGTAATTTTGTAACGGTTGTGGGTGGCGGCGTTGATGTAAGTGATAACGTTGAGGTGATTGGGCAATTGTTGGTTGTGCTGAATGAGCAGTGCCCGGATCGATATAAATTATTGAAGATGCTGTATTACGATGGGTTTGAGCAAAAGCAGATTCAGGAAAGGTTGGGTAAAAGTCGGACGTGGATAACGGGGGAGCGTAAGGTGGCTGAGGGGATGGTGGCAAATGGCTTGGCTGTGGTTGATGCAAGGATTGTAAAATAATCGTTTTTGGGTGTTGACAGGTGCGCACATGGGGGTATAGGATGCCTCATCCTAACCAAATAGCGATTAGGACAAAGGGCTCACCAACTGGTGGGCCCTTTTGCGTTTCTGGCAGATTGTTTTTCCCTCCCCCCAATGTCTGCTGGGGATGATATATAGGCTGTATCGGGCTCCCACCTGATGCGGCCTTTTTTTATGAGGTTTGTTTATGAATTCTAATGGCGATGCATTGGCGGTAGCGGGTGATTTGTGGCGCTTTGCTGAGTTGGCGTATGAGCCCAAATCAACTGTTGAGCGTGAGTTAGGCCGTTCGGTTGATTGGTTTTATGCGGGTATTGGTGGCATGGGGGATGATGCTTATATTGCTAATTATGGCGCTTATGCAGTGCTGGCGTTTGCTGGCTCGAATGATGGCCTTGATTGGTTGTTGAATGGTGTTGCGTTGAAGGATAGGTCTGGTGTGCATATTGGGTTTGATGTGCTGCTAAAAGAATATGCTTATGATGTTGTAATGGCGCTGCAGAAATTGCAGGTCGGTACGGTGTTTGTGGTTGGTCATAGCTTGGGTGGTGCTAAAGCTCAGTTGATGGCAAGAAAGTATTTAGGTGGTTTTGCGGGTGAGGTGGTGTGTGTGGCCTATGGTGCACCACGGGTTGCATCGGCTAAGTTTTTTAAGGCTCGGCGTGAACAGGTTGGTGTAAGAACTATTCGCGTTGATTATGGTGATGATGTTGTTCCGCATTTGCCGCCCGCTCGTTGGGGTTTTCGTCATGATGGTGAGTTGGTGCGTGTTGGCCCTAGGTTGAAGTGGTGGCAAAAGGCACGGTTGGTTTATCGTGCGTATAAGGCTCGTAAGGGTGGTGATTTGCCGTGGTGGGAGCATCATCGGTTTGGTTATTCTCGTGAGTTTGGTCATTAGGTTTTTATACTGTGGGTGGGTGATTCAATGAGCGGCGATAACTATGATGATGGTCGTCGGGATACTGCTATTGAGCAGTTGAAAGAGAGTGATTCTAAGCAGTGGGATTCTATCCGAAGCCTTGAGGCTTGGCAGAATAAAGGGCTGGGCTATCTAGCTGTGCTGGTTACGATCATGTCGTTGCTTGCTCCGTACTTGCTAAAGAAGTGGGGCGTGTAGATGTCGTCGAATGGTGTTGGTTTGCTGTTGGTGGTTGCGTTGGTTGTTGTGTGGTGGATGATGTCACACGATAAGAAGCGGCCTCGTTAGGCTGTAGGTTTTTTGGGTCCTTCCTAGCGGTTTGGTTACCACGGGTAATTCGAAT